>Ga0315339_1000006_pt1:512500-749766 | contig 749766 bp, 691 predicted proteins | sample ASW17metaG_FD_204514 | JGI IMG/M metagenome (GOLD analysis project Ga0315339, IMG submission 204514) | Ammonia-oxidizing marine archaeal communities from Pacific Ocean, United States - ASW #17 | ecosystem: Environmental > Aquatic > Marine > Oceanic | place: USA: California...
TGGTGGATGCCTTGGCATGCACAGGCGATGAAGGACGTGGTACGCTGCGATAAGCCATGGGGAGGTGCGAATAACCTTTGATCCGTGGATTTCCGAATGGGGAAACCCACTGCTTCGGCAGTATCTCTGACTGAATACATAGGTCAGAGAGGCAAACCTGGGGAACTGAAACATCTAAGTACCCAGAGGAAAGGACATCAACCGAGACTCCGCTAGTAGTGGCGAGCGAACGCGGACCAGGCCAATGCTTTATATTTTCTAACTGGAACCTTCTGGAAAGTTGGGCCCAAGTGGGTGATAGCCCCGTACAGGTGTTGAGAATATAGAGATTTGAGTAGGGCGGGACACGTGAAACCCTGTCTGAACTTGGGAGGACCACCTTCCAAGCCTAAGTACTCGTGCATGACCGATAGCGAACAAGTACCGTGAGGGAAAGGTGAAAAGCACCCCGACGAGGGGAGTGAAAGAGATCCTGAAACCGAATGCCTACAATCAGTCGGAGGGAGCATGTCTCCTGACGGCGTACCTTTTGTATAATGGGTCAGCGACTTAATCTGTCGAGCAAGCTTAAACCGTTAGGTGTAGGCGCAGGGAAACCGAGTCTGAATAGGGCGTCCAGTTCGATGTATTAGACCCGAAACCGGGTGATCTAGCCATGAGCAGGTTGAAGGTGCAGTAACATGCACTGGAGGACCGAACCCACCTATGTTGAAAAATGGGGGGATGACTTGTGGCTAGGGGTGAAAGGCCAATCAAACCCGGAGATAGCTGGTTCTCCGCGAAATCTATTTAGGTAGAGCGTCGTGCGAATACTGTCGGGGGTAGAGCACTGGATGGGCTAGGGGGACTCACCGTCTTACCAAACCTAACCAAACTCCGAATACCGATAAGTAATACACGGCAGACACACTATGGGTGCTAAGGTCCATAGTGGAAAGGGAAACAGCCCTGACCGCCAGCTAAGGTCCCTAAATCACAACTAAGTGGGAAAGGATGTGAGGATCCCAAAACAACCAGGAGGTTGGCTTAGAAGCAGCCATCCTTTAAAGAAAGCGTAACAGCTCACTGGTCTAAATAAGGATCCTTGCGCCGAAAATGTACCGGGGCTTAAGTTGTGTACCGAAGCTGCGGATGTGCACTTTGTGCACGTGGTAGCGGAGCGTTCTGTAAGTCTGTGAAGGGTGATCCGTGAGGACGCCTGGAGATATCAGAAGTGAGAATGCTGACATGAGTAACGATAAAGAGGGTGAGAGACCCTCTCGCCGAAATTCCAAGGGTTCCTGCGCAATGCTAATCAGCGCAGGGTTAGTCGGCCCCTAAGGCGAGGGCGAAAGCCGTAGTCGATGGGAACGAGGTTAATATTCCTCGACCAGTAGGTAGTGACGAATTGCGTAAGTGGTATCCCCTTATTGGATTGGGGGTGCTGCGAAGCAGTTCCAGGAAATAGCTCCTACATTAGACCGTACCCGAAACCGACACAGGTGGAATGGTAGAGCATACTAAGGCGCTTGAGAGAACTACGTTGAAGGAACTCGGCAAAATACTCCCGTAAGTTCGCGAGAAGGGAGACCCGTATCTGGGCAACCAGTTACGGGTGGCACAGACCAGGGGGTGGCGACTGTTTACTAAAAACATAGGGCTCTGCGAAGTCGCAAGACGACGTATAGGGTCTGACGCCTGCCCGGTGCTGGAAGGTTAAATGGAGGGGTGCAAGCTCTGAAATGAAGCCCCAGTAAACGGCGGCCGTAACTATAACGGTCCTAAGGTAGCGAAATTCCTTGTCGGGTAAGTTCCGACCTGCACGAATGGCGTAACGACTTCCCCGCTGTCTCCAACGTAGACTCAGTGAAATTGAATTCCCCGTGAAGATGCGGGGTTCCTGCGGTTAGACGGAAAGACCCCGTGCACCTTTACTACAACTTTGCAGTGGCATTAGTGTCGACATGTGTAGAATAGGTGGTAGGCTTTGAAGCTTTGGCGCCAGCTTGAGTGGAGCCGCAAAGTGAAATACCACCCTTATTTATATTGATGTCTAACCGCGGCCCGTGAACCCGGGTCCGGGACCCTGCATGGTGGGTAGTTTGACTGGGGCGGTCGCCTCCCAAAGAGTAACGGAGGCGCGCGATGGTGGGCTCAAGCTGGTCGGAAATCAGCTGTCGAGTGCAATGGCAAAAGCCCGCCTGACTGCGAGACTGACAGGTCGAGCAGAGACGAAAGTCGGTCATAGTGATCCGGTGGTCCCGTGTGGAAGGGCCATCGCTCAACGGATAAAAGGTACGCCGGGGATAACAGGCTGATGATGCCCAAGAGTCCATATCGACGGCATTGTTTGGCACCTCGATGTCGGCTCATCGCATCCTGGGGCTGGAGCAGGTCCCAAGGGTTTGGCTGTTCGCCAATTAAAGCGGTACGTGAGCTGGGTTTAGAACGTCGTGAGACAGTTCGGTCCCTATCTGCCGTGGGTGTAGGAGAATTGAGAGGAGCTGCCCCTAGTACGAGAGGACCGGGGTGGACGTACCTCTGGTGGACCAGTTGTCGCGCCAGCGGCACAGCTGGGTAGCTATGTACGGAAGGGATAACCGCTGAAAGCATCTAAGCGGGAAGCCCCCCTCGAAACCAGTTCTCCCTTGAGAGCCGTGGAAGACCACCACGTTGATAGGCTGGGTGTGGAAGCGCAGTAATGCGTGTAGCTTACCAGTACTAATAGCTCGATTGGCTTGATCACTCTTATCACTCAATGCTCATCTATATTGCTCACGCAATCTGACTTTGTCAGATGCTCCGCGTGGGCGGCCTGACCGGCCGAGGGCCAGTCGGCCCTAGTCGGCGCAAGCGCCTCCGGGTGCTATGCGGCTAAGGACATAGATGAGATGTGAGACGATGTGTGAGAACACCTAATAAAATAATGACCATTGATTTTGGATTAAATGCTTTTCGCCGGGTTGGTGATTATAGCAAGGTGCTCAAAACCCGATCCCATTCCGAACTCGGAAGTTAAACACCTTTGCGCCGATGGTACTTCGTCTTAAGACGCGGAAGAGTAGGACGTTGCCAGCCCTGCAAAAAGCATTTGATCCATGTGATCATCATATCCCTTCTTTACATTTCATTTTAAAAAAGCCACCGGTTCTGCCGGTGGCTTTTTTGCGTTTAGGCGGCCATGCTTTGTTGTGCGGGATTGATCTGGCTCAATGCTTCATGACCGGCGTGCGGTTTATTTTCGATCATAAGAATAGAATTTGGCACAGGCGGGGGGCTTAAACACAGGAGAGTGTTATGGCGACCACAGGTTTAAGCTCTATCGACAGAACAATTCATCAGACCCATGATTGGCTGAACGATCTTATGGAACGGCTCGACTGGGAGGATAAGCAACGTGCCTATCGGTTGTTGCGTGTCAGCTTGCAAAGCCTGCGAGATTGGCTTGAGGTTAATGAGGCCGTGCATTTGGGTGCGCAATTGCCGACCCTCATTCGCGGCATCTATTATGAAGGCTGGCATCCTGCCGGCACACCGGAGAGCAAGCGGAGCAAACAAGATTTCCTCGCGCGGATCGAAACGGCATTTCGGAACGATCCGATAGATAATATCGAGCAGGCGATCACAGCTGTTTTCCAGGTGATCAACCATCATGTGACCGCAGGCGAGGTTGAAGATGTCCGCCATGCTTTGCCGAAGCATTTGCGCGCGCTCTGGCCTGATATTGATGCAAAAGCTGCTTAAGCTGGTTTAGCGGGGCTGTGTGTAACTTGTAAATGTTACGGTTTTGTCAGGAACGTCAGATGAGCATAGAATTGCGGGCAAGCATTATCGTCTGCTATGGGATTATATCTTGAGCCCCGTTAAGCCGTGGCGGTAAGGGATGTCATATTGTGCATTAAAATTTCAGGAGCAATATCCCATGAGATTTATTGGATTTTATCTTTTTTGTCTGTTGAGCTTTGCTGCTTTCACAAGCGAGGCTGCCGAATTTGTTACCACGCAAAGCACGCATAGCGTTTCCGATACAATGTCGCGGCTGGTGAAAGCGATCGAGGCCAAAGGGCTAAAGGTATTCTCACGCATTGACCATGCCAAGGGCGCTAAATCAATTGGTGAGAGTTTAAAACCGGCACAGGTTGTTTTGTTTGGGCATCCTAAGCTTGGCACCATCTTGATGAAGGCCGAGCCTAAAATTGGTCTGGATTTGCCGCTCAAGGTTTTGATTTACGAAGATCAAGCTGGCAAGACCTGGCTTGTTCATGCCTCAGCCGACACCTTGAAGGCGCGGTATGGTGTTAAGGGCGCTGACAAGCCGTTCAAGAATATGGCGGCGGCTTTGGCAGGTTTGGTCAAGCAGGCTGTGCAATAGTGTGCGTGTTGTGAGTGTGACTATTTCTTACCCCCGCGCGCAACCACCAAGGTCATAAGAATATAAAGCGACACGAAGCCCATGGCGGCGAGGCTTATGATCAATGTTATGCTCCAAATTTCGACCCAACCCATTATTTTGCTCCCTCTTGTGATGTGGCTTTTGGGGCTGCTTCGCTCAGCGAACCTAAGATAAAGCCAGCCAGTGCGAGTGCTATAGCGCCAAAGCCAATTTCGGCATTTGTCAATGTTATGCCAAGGGCTTGCTTAAGTGGTCCCAGGGAGAGTACGGCTGAAAAGCCGAAAATTAAAGCAAGCAAGGCGCCGCGTCTTGTCGCTCGTTTCCAATAAAGCCCACCTGTGAGCAGCACTATGCCGGAACAGAAATAAATCGAGCCTGAAACCGTCAGATAGTCCCAAACATCTTCACCGCCCTGATAGACCAGGCCCCAATAAAGCTCATAACAAGCAATGGCAATGATGCCAATGCGGGTTGCTAAAATTTGGAATTTTGTGTCATCTGTTTTGCCGGTGAGCGGCCCTAAAATGTCGCGGGCGATGATGCTGGACCAACAGAACAAATAGCTGTCTTGGGTCGACATGAAGGTTGCGATCATTGCCACCGCCATAAAGCCCAGCAACCACGGCGGCAGGGTAACGCGCAACATGACAGGCATGGCGACCAGGTCCGCATCGCTGCCGAAGGGTTTGAGCAATGTGTCTTGCGCAAGACTGCCCGAAAGCTCTGGTGAATTAAAATAGGCAAAGGCGAGCACGCCGAGAAAGGCTGGAATGATCATGCGGGATAAGAAAATAATCGAAGCGGCAAGATAGGCTTTGGGCACGTTTTCTTCTTTTTCAATGCACAGCGCCCGGCTCAATGCGGTTGGCCAGATGGCGGCTGAGACAATGCCGGCAACAACAATCATCCAGAAGAAATAGGTGACACCGAAACTGGGGTTCACAAAGGGATCAAACCCACTGACTGATTTTTGCTGTTGAACGACGGTGACAATCTTGTCGAATGAGATGATGCCGTTGAGATAAAAAACGCCAAGCAATAGACCGGCAGTGAGAAGCACGAACTGGAAAATGTCCGTCGCGATGACCGAGCGCATACCGCCATAGCTTGTGTAGCCAACGGAGACAACGATCAATACGATCATGATAAGATTGGCACTGAAACTGAGATTTGGAATGTTGAGCATGGCGGCAATGAACAGGGCGGCTACCTTCAGGAAAAGCCCCATGTTGAGAATGCCGCCCAGTGCCATAACGATGGCGCCGAATATTCTGACATCACGGCCAAAGCGCTGCTCGTAAAATTCAGGTAATGTCAGCACACCGGTGCGGCGCAGGGGACGTACGACAAATCCGGTCAGGCCAATGAACAAGCACCCGATGAGAGCGGCCAGACCGATGTGAAAAGCGGCAAAGCCCTCGTTGAAGCCTTTTTGGGCATTGTACGCAATGGTGATGAGGCCAATTTCTGTGGCCCCCAAAGTGGCGATTGCCGTGCCGATGCCAAGGTTGCGGCCAGAGACAAAGAATTCAACCAGGCTGGTATCGGCCCGGCCCTGGCGCTTCAGGATAAGCCCGAGGACAACAACGTAAGCAAGCGTGAATAGTCCAAGATAAATCAGCAATTGTCGGGTCATGAATTTCAGGTCCACCCAAAATGGAATCGCTTAAGAATCTAACGTTGAATGACCTTGCAAGCCAGCCCTTGTTTATATTGGTGCTTTACAGGACCATTGGTGATCTTAAAATGAGCATGCCGGATTGGGGCGGCAAGACCGATAAGATTATTGGAGAGTAAACACATGAGCGAGCAACAGTTAACCGGCAAACATTCCGCACCGGGCGAGGGCAATGTATATGCGCGGCAAAACGAAGTGATTGTGAAAATCACCGGAGACGACAGCAATGACCTGTTTGAGGTGGTTGAGGAAAATTGCGGTCCGGGGTTTCAGTCACGCGCGCATATTCATATCAAGGCATTTGAGGCTTTCTACGTCATGGAGGGCAGTGCCGAGTTTCAGGTGGGCGATGAGGTGTTTCATGGGGTGGCAGGTTCGTGCGTTAATATCCCGCCGGGCATTCCCCATCAGGTGACCTCAAAAGACGGGGTGCGCATGTTGATGGTCTATAGCCCTGCCGGCACAGATGGTATGTTTGCCGCCATGCATGCGCTTAGCCAGGAAGAGCTGATGGATTCAGAGCTCACCAAGAAGATTGCTCTTGAACATGATACGATCATGGTTGAGCAAAGCGCTGACGGCAAAGGCAAAGGCACTGTGTTGGGCTAAGCGGTTTTAACTGAATGGAGAGGGCATGGGCATTTGGCCTTATCTTGGTGTGGCCTTGTTTGTCTGGACCGCCTTTGACATTGTGAAAGGCCACACCTGGTTACATCGCAAAGTGTTGCGGTCAGAAGACCCTGTACTTTATTGGGCGTTAATCGTGCTGTGGCTGGCGGTTGCGACAAGCTTTTTTCTGTAAGTGCCAGCACTTCAGGGCTATTATGACCTAAATGGCAGTTTTCTCATGTTAAATTTGACAAGAAGATTGCAATTTCGACTTAGTGTTGTTAGATAGTGCCTCGCTGTGCAACTGCACAGTATGGGGCCTGTTGATGCAGGCCCTTGTTTTTGACGCGGGGTGGAGCAGCCCGGTAGCTCGTCAGGCTCATAACCTGAAGGTCGTAGGTTCAAATCCTACCCCCGCAACCAATAAATTCAATGGCTTAGCTGATTTTCGGCTGAGCCTTTTTCTTTTTTGGAAGCTCTTTGGAAGCAGCAGGGAGCGTCAAATTAGTGATGTTTTTGGTTTTGAGTAAAAAGCTAAATATATTTGGTGTGCCTGTTTTACGTCTGTGCAGTAATTTTCGATAATTACTCTGAGGGAATTTCAATGCCTCGAGTAGAGGATCAAGGCTAGCTGCTGATACGTTACTAAGTGGGTTCGTTTTCAATTAGCGCGAATAGCTCAAGCCATTTGCCCTTGCTTAGTAAAGAGCTTGTTGCGTGTTTCGGCATTTCAGCCATCGACCTCAAGTGCAGGTGGTACTATCCACCCGTTAGCTTTGAGTTGATCTATCTGCTCATCACTAATGTGATCTTTGTGCATGGCGATACATAAAAGGTGTCTTGGTCGACTTGCAGCGACGTATAGCTTTCGCATGAAGTCTTTGTTTCGATTGCCAACTGGCCGATCTAAACCTGGTTCAATGATGTGTTGCAACAATTGCTGCACATCGTTCTCATGAAATTTGGTTTCTAGGATAAGAGTTGCGTCGTGCGTCTCGCCTTTAACCGAGTGAATGGTACCCACTTCAATCTTTTGGCCATTTGCGCATGTGTAGGTATTCGTGGCGGGGGCATGTTCATCACCAGCAGCGTTAGGTGCAACATCATGCTCTAAATACTCACTGGCGTCTTTATCAAGAGCGTTTAATTCAAGAATTTCTTTTAATGCATCTACATGTCCGTTCCAGCCGTCTACACTTAAATTTGCTTCCAACAACATTGAGGTCAAAAACTTCCTAAATTTGGGGTGTTTGTTATTCTCTCTGAGCCAGAAGTATAGAGACTGCCTCGAAAAATAGACCATATTGCCGTCTTTGTTTTCCGTCCTAACGTTTGCCTTCCTCAACAAATCGACAATACCTTGCACTAATAGGTCATAATTTTTTGAGACGTGTCCCTGACTTTGGTCACTACATAAATGTACTATGTGAATGAGTTTTTTAGGACGCGGTGAAGAGGCTGTTTTACTTCGATCAAACTTCGGCCAATACTCACTTATGTGCCCACTAGACCCTTCGACACCACCTACTGCGTTGATAGCCCCCCATTTGCTTTCAGGATCAGCCTGGTCAACAAGATTGCCGAACGCTTCAAGGACATTTTCACGACTGTCATTGTCATATAAGAATATCGTGTGCGGGCACTCACCTCTGTTTGGGTTGCGCTCAGATGATAATTCATTAATTTTGCTATAGCTTAAGCCGATAATTTTATCGCAAATGTCTTCACCAAATCGATGAGTTGTTGTTATTTTCTCTAAATTATCATTGTCGTTGAAAGTTTGATTTGGTTCATCTCCACCAATACCATCGAAAATAGCTTGGTCTGGATCGCCAAGGCGCTGAAGCTTGACACTTTGATCGGAAAAAACCTGGTTAATTAGAGTGTCTTGGAAATTCTGGGTGTCCTGCATTTCGTCAATAATGACGAGTGGAAAACGCTTTCTTAAGGTGAGAGGTAAACTAGGGTTCTCAACAATCAATTTCTCAGCAAATGCATACATATCCCGGAACTGAAAAATACCAGCATTACACATCGCCTCCTTGAGCTTAAAAAGCATTCTTCGACGAGCGCTATTAGAATCATGCAAGCTATTCTCCGGAGTATTATGTTGCCTGAAGAAGCGCAAATCATCTACAGCGTTTATAAAATGCAGGGAACCCAGATAGGCAGTGATTTCATTATTTGATGCCCAGTTGCATTGGCCTCTTAAGTTTTTGCAGATATCATCGATGGTGTATCCATCTATTTGCGCTCTTCGTACCTGCAACTGTCCTTCAGCATCTTCAATTAGACGATTAAACTCATATTGAGTTCTAACATAGGGCAGTCCAATAAACCGGTTCACAAACTCTTGAATCGTACCGATGAAGTGCGGGTATGACGTTAGCCTAAACCCCGCCGGGTGGTTGTGGAGCCTTGAAATGATTTCATCACGAGCAACGTTGGTATGGGTAAGGACGCAAATCCCACTATGTGGTTCTTTCCACTTCATAGCTAAAATGAGTAGTTTTGCGGCTACAAGAGTCGTCTTTCCACTTCCCGGGCACGCTTGCACATCATCCCATGACTTTATGACCTCCCGCCGACTCTCATCAAAATGCCAATGCTTTTGAGGGTCAGTGGTTAGATTGTTATGTTCAATCTCCAGCGCATTGACGTCTTCTTCTGAGATCGGGATTTCAACCATTGTCACGTTCTGGCACTTCTGGAGCTTCTGCGATGGGCGCAATATCAGGAGCAGCGACCTCCTCATCTGCAGGCTCGGGTTCATCAGCGTCTAAATCGTCAGGCCAATCTTCTGTTACATGCTCTAGTGCACCAAGAATATATGGTGGCAGTTTATTTTTAAGCTCCTCTTTTTTGCCTTCCTCTTTAAACTCGCGCTTTAAGATTGAAGACAACTTGTAGGCAACGTCTGTTTTTGCGCCGCTCTTATTTTCTATCATTCCATAGATTTTGATCGCTTTTTCTTCATCGTCCTGAGGCAATTCATCAAAACCATCTTGGGAGCCCGTGAGCGCTTCGTAAACAAGTTGAGCAAGCGGAGATTTTGCCAAACAATATTCGAATGTCCATTTCTCCGATACACAGATTTTTACATTTTGGGGCACGAACTCATTTTCGTTTTCTTCTTCATCATCTTTGATGAATTTTTTCAGACGTGATTTCTTAGCTTCAGGATCGGTTCCAAATTCTTCGCCATTATCTCTAATACGTTTTTCCCAAAAGTGCTCGTTTCGGGGTTTGATTTTTTTAAAACCAATGCCCTCGTATTTGTCTTCATCCGCCTTCTCAGGCCACAGATCCAAATCGCGCAGACAAGCTACGGGATTTGGAAGCCATTTCTCGGGTTCTGCATCCACATTTGGACGCATGAATATTTTGGCATATCGAGCGTAGGCCGTGTTCCCGACATTGACGATACTGACGCCATAGTCTTCCAAAGGTCGCCCCAACAATTCGGCGATGGTCGGAAGGAGGATATTCTCCGCATCTCCCTCCACGATTAGAACGCCCTTGGCAAAGAAGAGATTTGCCTTCGTGACGTCCAAAAATTTTTCCAGAAATTCGTAGTCACCATCATCGAGTTTCGTCAACTTCTTATTCAATGGGAATGCCTTGCCATCCTTCATAATAATGAGGCTTTCAAGGGAGGCTTTGGAAGCTAGATTTGGGCTATGCGTGGAAAGAATGGTTTGTAGCTTTGGGGCTTCGGTTTGGCTAAATTCTTCACGAATGAACTTTAAGAATTTCATTTGTAATTGCGGATGAAGGTGGGCTTCTGGCTCTTCGATCAAAAGCAACGGAAATTGGCCGACTTCTTGCTCCAGCAGAATTAGTTCAGTCGCCATGAAGAGGATGTTGTTATAACCGAGGCCCTGAAATGGCTTGCCTTCATCAAGGACCAAACTCAGTCGTTCCAGAATGTCCTGGAAGGCACGCATTTTATCCTGTTCGGACATATTCGCAAAAGCCTTGCTACCTAGGATTTGGATGGCGAGATTGAACTTCTTCTTATCTTCTTCAAATGTTAGGTTTTGAAAGTGTTTGCTAATAGACTTCTGGCTAGCAGAAACACCAGGATTGCCCCTCGCTTTTTGGCTGGCCACAATAAAATCGGTAATGAGCGTTTGAAAGTTCCCCGCTTCCTTCATTGTTTTCGAAGAAGACAAAATTTGCGCAAGCCGGGAGGAGCGACCGGCGGAAAGTTCTGCCTCAGCATCCCTGAGAGGTTTCAAATAAGTTGCAGAAAGATAATCCCTGATCTCCCGTTCAATAGCCGGTCCTTCAGCATTTTCCCCGGAGCGAAACTCAGTCCGAATGAAACGGTTTCCTCTACGCAGGTTGTCTGTGAGATTAGCAATTAGATTGACATAGAGAACAGACTTTCTGCCACCACCATCGACTTCTTCGTGCGTTAGGTGTTCCACAAAAACATGCGCCTGAGCGGGAATGATGTTTTCAAATTTCAGCTGGATATTGAAGCTGACAAAGCCAACTCTAAAGTCGTTTTCTGATATCCTTGTCCATTCAGCCGAATTTGTATCTAACGTAAGTCGAATAGCGTCAATTAGCGCGGTCTTACCAGAATTATTCTCCCCAACAATAATGTTAAGACCGGCATTTAGGCTTAAAGTCAAATTCTCAAACAAACGAAAGTTTTGAATACGTATATCTGATAAGTGCATAGTTCTTTGCAAACTCGCTGAAAAATATGTTCTTACAGTATTTTATGATTTAGTATTCTAGCTCATAAGAAATAATATTCACGTTCTATTTTTTAAAACTAAAATCTTCCAGATATAAGTTAATAATTCTAAATTCCACGATAAGAGTTACTAGGCGAAATCAAACATCTGGATTTTGAAAATGAAGCCGGTCACGTGCTCGCTGAAAACTTCGCCAAAAACTCTTATCGTGGAATTTGAGACGCTTCTCTAATTCGCGTGCCACGTATTCAGACAGTTTCTTGCACATTGTTGCGTCGTCGTAACCCAATGCAGCAGCAAGCCCTGCGCTGTTACCCATGATCTGTTGAATGTAGGTGTCTATGCATTTTTGTCGGTCGATCTCTCGGATATCGTCGGGCGTTATATCTGCTTTATGTTGGGCTAAGGCTTCGCTAGCTATCTTTTTGGCTTCCGCCCAAATTGGGTGAACCTGTTGCCTGCTGACGTTGGTGTCCAGCTGATCTGGGAGCACGTAGCGAATTTTTTCAAGAGATTCTTCGAAGACCCCACCAATTTGCGCGAATACCTGGTCGAAACTCCGAAGGTTCCAACTGTCTTTGAGGTGATCTTTGCCAGCCCGGAGCTCTACTCGCCATATTTGAAGAGTTGTGTCCTTGGGGTCCAAATCCCATACGCGGAACCAAAAAAACTTTCCTTTGTCGAGACTATCGCGTCTTTTGTCATAAACGATGACCTGGCGGCCTGGCATCTTGCCGATCGTAACGCTTTCACATTGGCGCCCGGACAAAACAGCTGAAGGTTGATCGTCGTCGTCTTTTTTCTTTGACCAATGGACTTTAATTTTAGTTCGCGGATGTGTAATGAACAGCTCGGGACAAGGTTCAAAATCTGGCGTCAAGAAATCCATTGCAAAGTCTATCCTACTTACACTTTCACTACCGATCCGGCATTCCAAGTCATCTAGCGCCTCTCGCAAGCCGCCCATTATTTGTGCGAGAGATTTGCAAAGGAGACTTTTGCTATGGACAGACACCATGATGTTCCATTGTGATTGGTCGTTATTATCTTTGAACCACCAATGTTCGCCAGTAGGGCCTGTGTCACAGCTAAATGCGTAGCCTCCCTTTTTTCCATTCTCTGCAACATGCATTTTGATTTTCTGGGGGCCTATGGCAGCCAATGTCGGTTCGCCAGTTATTCTTGCTTGCTCCTTCGCCTCCCTCAATTGTTCGAGCACCTCGAAAGATGGCGCACCTTGAAACGCAATGTCGAATTGATCGAACCCGCTGTGGAGAAGACGATAAGTCATTACTCTACGCCCAACTACGCCAAGTAAGTGTACAGGGGGGTGTTACCAGGACCCCCCTCTAGTCGAATAGGTATTAGATCGCCGTCTTCGTTATAGAATTCGCCGACCCAAATGGGTTGAAGTGAAACATCTCCGGTATCGGGATCAAGCCAAAAGCGCATTTGGCCACCTAATTTTGTTCTGGATGTAAGAGCTAATATTGAGACGCTCGATAAGAGCTCTTCTCTAAGTCCTTTAACTGCGTGCAGCATTTTAAAGCCCCGCAGATGTATTGCCGACCAGTCGGCTTTCCGCCCAATCGATTAAATCTTGCCTACGGTATCTTATAGATCGGGCCGATACCTTGATGAACTTTGGTCCACCTCCGCGAACACGCCAGTTCTGGAGAGCGCGGACGGTATAGCCAAGAAAGGTAGCTGCCTGCTGTTCATTGATTAGGCAAATGTGATAATCGGGGGATGATTGCTTGCTTTGCTGCGATTCATGCATGACATGACTCCGTTTGAGTGAACGATGTCAAATCATGATGCCTAGTTGGCGACCTCAATAAAGTTCTCTAAATTATTTGATATTTTATAGTTTTGAGGAGGCTGTTTTCTTGTCTTGGTTGAAGCGCATATTTAGCGTTCGTCTTATTGTCTCATCCCCTAGTCCTTTTAACCCACGAGCATCGTCTGGATTAGCTAGTAAGACTTGTTTTCTTATGGCTTGGTAGTGTGCGCTTAGTGGTTTTGAAAAAACAATTTTACCGAGTTGCAGCAGGGTTTCGTATGCATTAACAATTTGGACTTTTTGCGAGGGGCGTCCTGGTTTTCTTTTTGTGCCGTTGGATTGGAAACCCAATTGTTCAATATGTTTGTAATGGACTATTCGAACGTTCTCGACCGAAAGGCTCCCTGACGTAAGCGTTGACTTTCTCCAATTGATTGAGTTTCTCCAGAGATCGTCAGGCACACGGACCGGTATGTCCGTTGATTTGCGAGGTTTCTCAAAGCCATAACCAATGAGACGTTTTTGGTTGACCCAATTCAAAGTTCGATTTTTGAGATGCTTTTCTAAATCAGTAACCTGAGAATGCTCCAAATCTGGGAACTTTAAAGGCTTTTCATGCATGTCATTTGCTGACTGTGCAATGTAGTTGCTTGCGTATTCCAGAAGTTTCTTCAGATATTCTGGTCCGCCATATTGTTTTAGAAGCCTGTCATATTCATTCTTTTGGTCCTTAGAGGCGTAATTATACCAAGCATATTCAAGCGAAAAACCTTTTCTCCAAATTTTGTAAGTGTCCATAAGAATACCTCATATAAACTATGGCTTAAATTAATGTGATTCTTTCTTATTCAAATGGAAAATACACGTACGTGAGAGACATACGTACGTACGTGATTTCCAAAGAGTAGTTCCTGGAGAATTACATGTAAAAACACGTGTTGTTTTCTAACGGAATAAAGGGATACTTTTTTAGACTCATTGTGGATTAGCCATCCACTTCACGTGGTGTGCAACTCGACGGTTCGCATTGTTTTTTGTGAAAATTTTCAAGATTGGCATTGATGTAATGATAAGCGATAGCGAATATTTAGAGAGAATAGTCGCTGGTATAAATTCAGTGACGACTCAAGGTGCCGAGGTGAAATGGAATGAGCGGCTTAACGGTCGGCAGTTTGATGTTGTGGTGCGTTTTAAGGTTGGCACTTTACGATACCTGGTTCTAATTGAAGTCAAAAACCGAAAGCGCAAAGCATGTGTTTCCGATGTTGAAGCCTTTGTTATTAAGGCAAGAGCCGAGAATGCTAGTAAGTCGGTTTTTGTCACCAGCGCTGGTTTTCAAAGTGGTGCTATTAAGGTGGCGAAGCAGTATGGGGTTGAGCTATTCCAGGTCTCATTTGATGAAAGCCAGGTGACACTTCCGAAGGATGCTACTTATTTTGCTCTTGTTAAAAAAGGCGCACTAAAGGTCCCTCCGAAGCTCGCTATTTGTGATCCGGTTCTTGTTACTGCTGTAGAAAAGGCGAGGCTTTTTTTCGTCGATGGGAGAAAATTCAACATACCGTCTGAGCAATCACAAATGACCTACTACTTGAATAATACCAAGCTCATAGATGGTAGGACCCTCAGCGATGTTATTAAGGGAGCCTCCATTTCCGAAGGACGGTTGGATGTTAGTAAGATGGAGAAAGTTGCAATTGAACCACCTCAGTTCATGCAGCCGCCAGATACGTATTTCTACCCACCTGGCAATCTGGCATCAATGACTCTCAAAGTGACGGGAAGGATGGCTCGACCGATCGAAGGTAACCTCCTGATAGACCCAAATCTTTTCACTGCGCCGGTCGTTTACACAAACGTTATTTCCGGAGATTCAGTTAGTTTCGAGTTGGGGACCCTTCCGCTCGGCGTTAGTCGAGTGCGTGAAGGGGAATTTTATTTCACCTATAATCCATTAGCTTACTTTTTCTGCGAGTCTGTCATTGGAGACCTCGTGCATTGGTATGTAGTTGAAAGTTTCCAAAACGGCGAAATTATACAAGCGCGTACTACGCAAGACAAAAAGTACTCGAGTTTCTACATCCCTGTTTCTGACAAGAAGATATTGGGCCGACTGAATGATAGGCTAGAGAAATTGCGTAACAGATAGATCAGCATGACCCATTAAGGATGAAGCAGTTTTTTAATTTTAGATATTCATTTCGCTTTTGAATTTGTTGGTTAGAGGCTTAACAAGTTTTGGACGGCCAACTCATAACATTAAAGTTTCAAGTTGCCCCGATAACTGCTCTGCGGCTTGTTTAACGTGATCATCTGCAAGGTGAGCATAACGGGCTGTTGTCTGAACTTGTGTGTGTCCCAAGAGTTTGCCAACCAAAGGTAAGCTCATTCCTGCAGCAATTGCATGAGAAGCATATGTATGTCTGAGGTCATGTATACGTACATCGCTCAGTCCTGCACGCTCTCGTATTCGTTGCCATGGATGTTGCATATCTGTGAGGTGTGATCCAGGTAGCTTGCCCTGAATTACATATGGGTTTCCCTGTTCTCGGTCGATACCTGATAGCACGTGCCGGATTGCTGGTGTCAATGGAAGTCTTCTCGGGCCTGTTTTTGAATCTGGCAGCACTATATAGCTACCATCAATGTAGTCCCAACGCAGTGTTTGGATTTCTCCAAGTCGACAACCTGTCAACACAAGCAATCGAATAGCTGTAATTGCTGCCTGGGATTCAGCGCCTGTGATTTCGGCTTGCTCAAGCACTTGTGCAAGTTGCCGAAGTTCGTCACTACTCAGGAAACGCTCACGCTTGCGCTCGGGATATTTCGAAATATGTCGGCACGGATTAGAGCCGTCTGGTCGCAACCCCCAAATCTCTGCCATGTTGAACATTTTCGATAGAACGCCCAAAACACGATTTGCTTGGTAGGGGATATGTCTTAGTCGATGGTGTAACTGGGATATGTCGCCCCTAGTCACTTCGCCAACTTTAAATCCACCGATTGCAGGATTGATGAATATTCGGACCGCACGATCATATTCGCGTTGAGTGCTCGGCTTTAATCGAACAATCGCATGTTCTTTTATCAACCTCTCGCCTAATGCTGAGACGTTGGGCGCACGGCGTTCAATACGGCGTCGTTGAGATGGATCGCCACCGCGTGCCACTTCAACTAAATGTTCCCTAGCGATGTCGCGCGCTTCGCTTGGGGTTAACTCGCCGTGTTGACCAACTGTCAACCGACGGTAGCGACCGTTCCTGCGATAATGGATCACATAGGACTTGCGACCGGAGGGAAGTACACGCAATCCAAAGCGTCGCATTTCGCTATCCCAGATGAAATATTCTTTCGATTTAGGCTTAGCAAAATCAACGATACGTTTGGTAATTTTTGGCATCTATCACCACCTGAATTTTGGAAGCTCCTTGGAAGCAAAATGATGCTGAAAGCAGCGTTGGTGATGATTCTACAGCGAAAAGAGAAAAAATGTAACCCCTTGTAATAACGTATAAAATCGTACTTTAGAGCAGTGTAGAGAGGTGTGTGAAAAGGCTGATTTAGCTTCTCATAACCTGAAGGTCGTAGGTTCAAATCCTACCCCCGCAACCAATCTCAATTTGCTCAGCCCGCTCTTCGTAAGAAGCAGCGGGTTTTTCTTTTGTATCGTACAAACTCAGGATACCTGCGAGTTCGCCTTTGAGGCTTATGTCAAGTTTGCCATTTTCAGGGGTAAGGCGCACTTCCTCAATCAGGGTGCGGATGACGTCAAATGCTTCTGTTTTGCATTGCGGATTATTAAGAACTGAGTGGAGGGTCTCAATTCTGGTCCGGTAAATCTCGGCCAGACTTGGATGAATAAGGGGTTCTGGGTCAGACGCGCTCACTAAGATCTCTGGCCGCTTTAACAGCTTCAATTATTTCTGCTAATCGCCCAATTCGCCGGGTTCACTGTCCACGGCAGCGGCCATGTTATCAAAGTCTGATGCTGAGTAGGTGGTCATATACGTCTACTCCATTTCCAATCTATCAGGGTGGATCAAACGAAGGACAATTGAAATCAGCCGCTTGCAACATCGCAAGAATCCCGCCTAATATATCAAATCATATGAGTAAAACTCTCTCTTAGCGCAAACCAAAACTAGTCCCATTTTTTTGATGACGGACAATTAAGGGCGTACCAATGCTGTTTTGTTAACAAATCGCAACATGTGATCGACAACAAATTGGTAAAACGGATTCCAACGCTGTCTCATAAGTACGGAGGTGGGAATGGTGAGAACATGTTCCTCTCCATACAATGCCAAAGTGCCTAATTGAACCATATTCGTGGCTCTGTCCGATCTACCATATACAGGATCATTCGGTGGGAAAGGCAGTGCGATATGTGACAGTGAATAGACATTTTCTGGCCATTCCAATTGTAACGGTTTCTTCTTGATCTGACTTTCGCCACTTAATCGTGTTTGCAATTCAACCGTCCTATTGTCCGGGCCGGTATTTGTGACCAAATGAACAGTGTAAAGGCGGGTGCTTTTAGAAAACATCGATGATATATCTGGTAGCTTTTTGAACCCCCCAGCGGCAGCAACCCGACGATTGACATCGAACAAAATCAGGTCATGGCCACCCCGCGACAGCCTGTCAAAGAGCTTGGTGATGATGGCCTTCGCCGTGATGGTTGCATCCACAATGGACTGGAAGGCTAAAATAGGTGGTAAGGACTTAAGTTTCCCGGACCGTTCCAGTTCACCAATTAGGCGTTGATTTTCAGTGGTGAGCTCATAAGCGAGATCACCAGCATTGACAGCAAATGAACCATATTTGTAAGGATCAAATTCCGGCAATACAGAACTCCAGGCGAGATTATGCAACCCAAGAAGTTCACCGATCCTTGCTTGCCATTTTGCAAGAACGGCCACTGGTGTAATTTCAATTTCGGGTGAAAAAAGGACCAATTTATCTGGTCGCCTCAAACCCGCATCATTCACAGAAGCAAATGTGTAGTTCAACGCAAGTGCCGCTCCGTTGGAATACCCAACAAGGAAGATCGGTTTATCGCCTGCTTTTTCGGCGACGTGGGCCATGGCGAGACGTACAGCGGCAGCCATATCCTGCCAGGTTGTTCGCACTAGGCCAGATGGGACCGTTCCGTGTCCAGGGATACGCAGCCCGACAACATGCATGTTCTGCCGGTGTAAAAATTGTCCCAAAGCGCGCAAAGAATAAGGACTGTCGGATAATCCATGAAGCATCAGGACAATTGCCGCTGGATTGTCCTGAGCTAGTTCATAAGTTCTATTCCAGTTTGGCGAGATGTGCGCCGGATCGGATTTGCTGCCAGAAGAATACCTGTTGTAGACGCGCTGATCTGCCTTCGTAAATCGAGCATAAACTTTTGAGTGGAGTTGCGAAAACAGCCTGTCTTCCAGTGCTAAATATTCCTGAAAGGATTTGACTGATCCATTATCAACAAATTCCTTGTCAAGATATTGCGTGTGCCAGGCATAAAGTTTTGGCTGCTGGTTAAGCACATAAATGGCAACCGCAAGAAGCGTCAAAAATCCGCCAGCCGCCGCTATGAGCGACACTTTAAATATACGTTTGAAAACGTGGATTGATCGAAAAAGATTGGTTAACATTCACCAAACAACCACATTGCATGTTGGATGATTATAGCTGGAAATCGGTGGCGCTTGTAAAAAATTTGTTCCATCTGTCTAATCTACGGCGGTTCAACCTAAGAGACCAGTAGATTAATTTGTCAGTACCTATCGAGCAATGATGTTGTCAACTTAACTATTTTTGCCACCCTGAGGAGAATAAAAACAGCATATCAAACCACTTCATAGCATCTGCAAAATATCGGATTGATACTCGTTATCCCGGGGTGAAGCAGACTAGAACCAGCCTTGCTTTATTGGTTGGCTTGTCTGACGTTAGCGCCTATGGAACAGATTCGCGGCATTGCATAAGAGAGGGTCTTTAGCTCATCGTAGCCATTAAGAAGCGAAGATGAGACAAAAACCCAGATTATGCATGGCGGGGGCGTAACCCTTATTCGCCGCCTTATTATGGTCGCGTGAAAAACCGATTCCGGTGTTTCACTATCTCCTCATCTTTTTCTTTTGCGTCATCCGTTCTAGAGTGAAAATATTCCTCGAAACTGTGATATGCGACACAAGATTGGGTGCGCATCTACAGTTCGCTCCACTGGAAGTCATATCTTCGAACAAAGCACAAATAAAGCGCAATCTTTGCTCGTCTATTGTACGCACCACAGCGTCCAAGCCAGGTGTTCTAGCCGCCCAAGCCCGAACGGCGACATCATATCACGCGCAGTGCGTGTCGTACAAAAATTGCATCAATGCGTATATTTGACAAATTCGTGATGATTGCTGCACTCTAAATAAGGCTTCTGTGGAGATTGGACTGCATTCGGCAGGAAAGCGCGCAAGTTATTTTTAAGGGGGACCAAAAATGCTAGTTAAATTACGTGTTTTTGTAATTGTTCTTGCCATTTTGATTGCCGCACCGGCGTTCGCTCAAGATCGCACGAGCAGTGCCACCCCGGGAACAATGGAACCTGTGCAACAATCCGAATTTGAGATGCTTGTCGCACCCTATCTGTGGCTCATAAATCTGAAGGGCACTGCCACAATCAAAGGCCAGTCGATGAAACTGGACGCCAATATATTCGATATCATCAAAGAATCCGATTCCATTTTTGCCTATCAGCAGCACAATGAGTTCCGCCACGGTGATTGGGGCGGGTTTTTTGACCTGACGTTTGCCGATCTTACTATCAAACAAGATGGCCTGGGACCTATACCCGGCGGCGCGGCACTGCGCATGGACATGACGTTTCTCCAAGTTGAGGCTGCCGGCACTTATGCATTGGCACAATGGGACGGCAATGCTGCGCGCGAAGAAGCATCGGTTAGAGTGGAAGCGCTTGGCGGCGTGCGCTACACCTACCAAAAAATCGATATGAAACTTAACCTCGGCGGACCGCAGATAAATCTGTCAGAACAGATTGAATTCGCTGATCCTTTTGTGGGTGTGCGGGCTCTGGCTGATTTTCATAATGGTTGGCATATGATTGCCCGCACCGATTTTGGTGGATTTGGTATAGGTTCGGATTTCACTTGGAATGGCATTGCTTTGATTGGCAAAGAGTTCAAGCTGGGCAATTGGAACCTTATCGGCAGAGTTGGATACCGCGGACTCTACCAAGATTATTCCAAGGGCAGCGGCGCCAATGCCGAGGGCCTTGATTTGTGGACACATGGTCCATTGCTGGCGATCACAGGCAAGCTTTGAGTTTTTGCTAAAATCCGGTGGCCATGCATACGATCTAAAAAACGGCTCATTAAGTCATATGATGATTTAAGTAATTGGAGGAACAGCGAGATGATTAAGCCTAGATTTCATAATTGGCTTTTGGCTTTATTTATCACTGTAGCAGGACTTGCTGCTTGGCAGATTGCGCCTTTGCTAGCCGCAGGAGGTGTGGTTAAAGGCCCAAACGAGGTAGCACCCAATCGCTATGTTTATTACCCAGGCACCGAAGTCTTGGCAAAGGACGAGGTCCGGGTGATCGCTTGCGGTACCGGCATGCCGGATCAGCGCCGCGGTCAGGCCTCGGCTTGTTTCCTGTTCGAGTTCGGCAATGGCGAAAAGATGATCTTTGACATCGGCACGGGCTCGATGCGCAACATCAATTCGCTGATGATACCTGCCGAGTATCTGACCAAGATATTTCTCAGTCACCTACACACAGACCATTGGGGCGACCTTGATGCGCTTTGGGCCGGCGGCTGGACCGCAGGACGACCCGTGCCGCTCGAGATTTGGGGGCCAAGCGGACAAACGCCCGAAATGGGCACTGCTTTTGCCATCCAGCACTTTCTGAAAGCGTTCAATTGGGACTACCAGACCCGCGCCTTCAAGATTACGCCGGTTCCCGGCAGCATCAAAGTAAACGAATTCAATTACAAAGCCGAAAACAAGGTAATCTACGACGAAAACGGCATCGTCATCCGCTCTATCCCGGCAATCCACGCAGGCGACGGACCTGTGAGCTTCATTATTGAGTATGCCGGCCTGAAGCTCGTCTTCGGCGGCGATAGCTCACCAAATAAGTGGTACGTAAAGCATGCAAAGGGTGCGGATTTCGCAATCCACGAGGCCTTTGCCACGCCCGAGTACTTTACTAAAGATTACGGCCAGCCACCACAACTCGCCTGGCGGGCTTGTTGTGAATTTCACACCTCCGGTCCGGCCTTCGGCAAAATTATGAGCACCGTTAAGCCGCGCCACGCTGTTGCCTATCACTCTATGGCGGAAGCGCTCGACGGTGTGCGCGACGGCATCCGCGAGACTTATGCCGGCCCTCTCTCCATGGCGGTCGACATGATGGTCTGGAACATCACTAAAGACAAGATCACAGAACGCATGGCCGTCTCGCCAGACCGCGCCAGCGGCGTGCCTGGCCCAACCCGCCAACCACCACCGGAAAAGGGCCGAGCGGACCCCATAAGCAAATTCATCAGGGATGGCGAATGGGGCCCGGGCTTCAACGCCCAGAACAAAATGCTTGACGGTCATGCGAAGAAGTACAAACTGCAAGCCCAGGATTGGCGCAAGAAAAAGCCCTGGTACAAACCGACGAAGTAACAGGGGCGCAGTAAAGTAAGGATTGAAAGAATGTCACGTAAGTTTTTGCTTGCTTTAGGGTTGATGTTCACCACGGGTGTGGCGTTAGCGGAAGAAAATGCGTCCAACCCACTCTCAGCGGTAAACAATGTAGATATCAGGGGGCAATATAACTCGGATTTCATAGGCCTAGGCGACAAGCACGACGTTTATGTCGATGGCGCCCAAATGTTGACGCCAAAACTGAAGCTGAAATACGAACTGCACTACAATTTCACTGATGTCACAGGGACTAACGAGAACGACTTCGAAAAGCTGGTTATCAAACCGATCTATTTCCCTTTCCAAACGAAGCTCAACGATGATTGGGGTCTGCGTGCCGCAGTGGGCTTCGACTTAATCTTCGAGTTCAATAACGAGAAAAAAGGCATCGGCGTTGGCGCAGATCAATTTGGACCACTGGTCGGCGTAGCCCTTGCTCATTCGCGCTCGGGGTTGGTGCTGATCCCGCTGCTGCAACATTTCACCTCTATCAGCGGTGTTGACGTGAACCAGACGGCGGCACGTTTGATAGCGATCAAGCCATTTGGCAAGGGATACTGGGCCAAGCTGGACGCCAAGATACCCTATGACTGGGAGGCAAAAACGTGGCCCATCAGCGCCGAATTCCAAGTTGGTTACAACTTCGGCCCGAGTTGGGCTGTTTACGCGGAAGGCCTTTTGGGGATCGGCAATGACCGGCCATACGACGCCGGTGGAGGCTTAGGGTTGAGATTTAAATACTGAGCGTTTGCCGCTCGGTGTATAATCTCATTTATAAGCAAGGAATGCGTCCGGGGAATATTAGTTAAAGAGCACCAATACCCTAGGACTGGCTTTACAGGAACTATTTTGGGAGGATGTTATGGGCAAAATGAAATCTTGGTATTTAGGCATGGCTTTGTTTGCCGCAGGGGTCATTTTCGGGTCATGGCTGTTCCTGCAAGGCGATCGGGTCTCCCCGGTAGCTAGCCAGATGTTAGGCGTACCTGCGGCGCACGCCCAGGATCAGAAACCGCCAAAGTCGTCACCGGTGAAGGCGCATGCTCGTGGTTTCTACGCGCCCAATAGCGAGGACCTGCAGCCGGATGAAATGCGGTTGATTGCCTGTGGCACCGGCATGCCCACGGCGCGTCCGAAACAAGCGGCGTCGTGCTGGCTGCTCGAACTTGGCAATGGTGACAAGTTTATCTTCGATGTCGGGACCGGATCGGCAGAGCGCATCGCTGCCCTTCAAATCCCTTACAACTACCTCGATAAGGTTTTCCTGAGCCATTTGCATACCGACCACTTCGGTGATCTCGACGCGTTATTTGTCGGTGGCGCGCTGGCCGGCCGCCAGAAGCCGCTGCGCGTTTGGGGACCGAGCGGCGATACACCCGAGCGAGGCACGAAATACGCGTTGGAACACTTGCGCAAAGCACTGACCTGGGACCTTGACGGCCGCAAGGGTATCACCGATCCGCGCGGCTACTATCTCAAAGTCACCGAATTCGACTACAAAGGTATAAATAAGGTCATTTACAAAGAAAATGGCGTGACGATTCGGTCCTTCCCGGCCATCCACTCGCTCGATGGTCCGGTGAGTTTTAGCCTGGAATGGAACGGTCTCAAATTCGTGTTCGGAGGTGATACCTTTCCGAACAAGTGGTATGCGAAATATGCCAAGGGCGCCGACCTGGCGATTCACGAGAGCTTCATCGCCGTACCGGACATGATTGCCAAGTTCAAATTCTCCCCGCAAAGCGCTCTGGCGGTAGGCACCCAGATCCACACCGCACCTGAAGCATTTGGCAAAGTGATGTCGATCATCAAACCGCGGATGGCTGTGGCCTATCACTTCTTCAAGGACTTCGACACCACAGGGTCGATCAATGATCGCATCCGGAAAACCTACGACGGTCCGCTGTCTCTCGCACAAGACTATATGGTGTGGAACATCACCAAAAAGGACATTCGCGTGCGGTTGGCCATTATCGATGAAGATGTGTGGCCGCCTGAGGCGACCTTAAAGCCGCAAGTGCCCGATCCAAAGATCAGGATTCCATATTCGGACATGATCGCGGGCGGCAGACTCGACGTGAAGGAAGTGATTCAGCCCACATATGACGCCATCAACAAGCAGTATGGTCTTAAGGAGAAACAGGACTGAAGCAGTGACATCTTGAACGGAAACGGGCAAGCTTCCCTATCGCGAAATAGTCATGGCCTGCTGGCGCTTGGATATGCGTCAGCAGGCCGTTTTTGTACTTCTCCATTGAAGGGCTGATGTCGACATTGTTGCGTATTTTGTTCATAGCGGTTTGGCTGTTCGCTTTTGGGCACACCAATAGTGCCCGCGCCGACTGGATCAATCTCACCGGCGCTGAGACGGCACCCAACATTGCCGAGATCACGGTGCTCGATGACCGGGTGCGCGTGGTGCTGGAAATCTATGTCGGCAACCTTGCCACCTTCGAGGCATTGGTGCCCGACAATCTGCTAAACAAACCCGCTGCAGACAGGCCTTCGCTTGCCGACCGGCTCAAAGCTTTCTCGGACAAGACCTTTCAGGTCGTCACGAATGATGGCACTAAACTGCAGGCCGGCCTTAAGCTTGCAGAACCGCGGCTGCGCAAGAACCGGGCGTCGCCATTTGCCGGCATGATCAATCCGATGACACGGCAGCGTGTGCCCGGCGCGCCCAAGGACAAGCGCGTGCTTTATGTGGAATTGGAGTATCCGTTTTCCGGCAAGCCCGAGAGCCTGACTTTTATCCCGCCTCAGGATGATAAGGGCATTGCCAAGGTTTCAATCGGCTTTATCGCCTATCACAAAGCGGTGCCGATCATTGATTTCCGCTATCTTTCGGGGGCTGCGAAAGTGGCGCTGGACTGGGCAGATCCCTGGTATACTAAATTCGATAATCCGAACCTCAAGCGCCACCACAAATCCGCGATGATGTCGTTTCTCTATATTGAGCCGCGTGAAGTGCGCCACGAGGCGCTGGTCCGGGTCCGCGACTTGCAGGAGTGGACCGACCTTGGCCTGAAGGGGGCAACCACAATCACCGCCGATAAAAAAGCTCAGGTAAAGGACCGCGCACGTGCCTTTTTCACCACTCGCAACCCGCTGAAAGTCGACAAAATAGCTGCCAAGCCGGTTTCAAGCCGGGCGGAATTTCTCAAAATCTCGCTCACAGGTCTGCAGGTAATCGAGGATGAAAAACCGATCGATCTTTCGACAGCAATCCTTGGTGTCATCCTGTCCTACCCGGTAAAGCACCTGCCCAAGCATGTGGCCGTTAGGTGGGAGTTGTTTAATGAGCGTATAAAACGGATTCCAGCGACGGCCACCGATCCGGCCGGCCCGTTGCTGAGTTTTGTTCAGCCTAGCGATCCGATACTCGAATGGCAAAATCATCTTCTTAAATATCAGGAACCGAAAGTATCACCTGTTGTTCTTGATGATGGCCGCTCCATCCCCATCCCATTGCTGTCAGTTGTGCTGCTGGTCTTGGCTTTTGGCGCTGCACTGCTAGCGCTCAGCCCAAAGCTGCTGTCGCGGCGCAATTGGGCTGTGGTCTCGGCATTGAGCGTAATTGCGGCGATAATCTTGTTCCGCCTGGCCATTTTCGAATTGAGAAATCCCTTTGCCGGGCCGCCGGACGAACAAGCCTCGGCCCAAATTGTCACGCGCGTGCTCAGCAATGTGAACCACGCCTTTATTGAAAAAGATGAAGCGGCATTACGCAAAGCACTCGGCGTGATCGTCGCCAAGCAACAGTTGGCGCAAGTCGAAAGCGAATTGCGCCGCGCCCTTGCCATCAAGGTCGCCGGCGGCGGGATTGCCCAGGTCAAGGCAATCGAGAACCTCACCGTCAAGGAGATTGCAGCCCTGGAGGATACCTCAGGGTTTCGCACTGTCGCACAATGGACCGCCAAGGCAAGTGCTGGCCATTGGGGCCACGCCCACCGGCGCACGATCCGTTTCCGCGCCCATATCGAAGTCGTTAAGGTCGAGGGTGCATGGAAGCTTTCCGGAATTACAATAGTCGATGCCAAGCGTGTGAATTGATTTTATTATGAGAACGCGATCGAGAAGTATTATCGGCCCCTGGCGAGTGATCTTTTGCCTCTTAATTCTGTTGGGCGTTGCCGTCCCGGCCAGCGGACATTTTCTGCTCAACCTCAATGTCCGTATTCTTCATGTCGAACATCTGGCCGATGGTCTGAAGGTTTATCTGCGCACACCAATGCCCTATCTGGTGGCCGACCGCGTCGGACCCATCGGCGCTAATGGTCTGCCTAAACCTGCACCCTATACCTCCAACAAGATGGAACAGGGGAAACTGGTTCATTATCTCGATCCCGATCAACTGCGCGCCAATCCAAACGGCCTTGGCGCGTTTGCCGCCAAGGGCTTTCGTCTGGCGTTTGACGGCAAGCCGCTGCAAGCGACCGTCCAACACGTGCTGGTCCACCGGGTCGGATCACAACCGGTGTTTGCAACACTGAAAGAAGCAAAAGCTGCCTTCGCGGCAGGGCAGACCTATCCGGACAAGGCAAAACCGCTTTATGTCGGCGATAGCGTCGTGGACATCATCCTGCGCTACAAGGCTGGTGGACCGGTGTATGACTATAACGTTTCCAGCACGCTCGACCCTGGACTGCCCGGTCAGGAAAACACGGCTAACTTGATCCTGGATTACAGCCCCGGCGGTACAAAAATATTCCGTGCGCGCGGCCTGTTAACCCAACCTGTCACTATTTCCCGCTCAACTGTCTCGGCTGTTGTCACCTTCATCAAAGAAGGCATACGTCATATCCTCGAAGGAATGGATCACGTGCTGTTCGTGCTCTGTCTGGTGCTCGGTGCAACCGGGTTCAGAAGTCTCGCCTGGCGGGTGACTGGATTTACCCTTGGCCACAGCGTAACCTTGACCGTCGGATTTTTTGGTTTCGTGCCGTCCGGCGCATGGTTTGTTCCCACTGTCGAAACAGGCATTTCACTGTCGATCATTTACGCAGCGGCAATCGCTGTGTTGCCGCGTTCGAAACAAAGCAGCAGTGAGCGAAATCTGTTCTTCGTTACCTGCGCGATCGGCATGCTTCATGGTCTCGGTTTTTCATTTGTCCTACACAAAATTCTTCAGATTACGTCGCCTGATATTTGGCAGAGCCTGCTTGCCTTTAATGTTGGGGTGGAAATCGGCCAAATCACAATCATCATACTCACTTGGCCCGCGTTTCGTTTGATTCAAAGATTAAGTGAGTATACTTGGCGTATTGGTCGTATTGGCATTGCGACTGTCTGCATCGCCATTGCAGTTCTGTGGACAGTACAGCGCGTCCTCTCTGTGATCGAGACCCTATAGCCAGAGCGGTTTCCAACTCTTACCTGATGTCTGCTTTTGGCACTTAGCGGACGTTTGGCAGAATGCCGATCAACGTTCGCTTTCGGGCGTTAAGCAGACTCTGTGACGGACAAGAGCAAATCTAGGTAGTTGCGAGCCTCAGCAACCAATGTAGACCATTGAATTGGAAGTGAAATGTAAAAGGCGCCTTTTAGAGGGGCCTTTCTTTTTTTGATCAATGGTCGCTACATAGTCGCCACTAGATGCCAATTCTCGTGTGGTCTGTGTTGAGTAAGATTACACTTCGCGATTGATGGGTGTATTTGTAAAGAATTCGCTTCGCTTTGGGCATAGGCGGAAAAATTTCGGATTTTCACTCGTTATCCCGGGGTTAAGCAGACTAGAACCAGCCTTGCTTTATTGGTTGGCTTACGACTCCAAACGGACATCGGGGTTTGTTTAACCAAGAGATTGATGTTTCATTGAGCCTAGCCTAAAACGCAAGCAATTGAAGGTTCGATGAGAAACACAGTTATGGAACACCAAGACTTGCTTCCCATTCTCAATGCGCTGGCAGTGCCTGTTCTGCTTATTGGGCATGATCGCAAAATCATAATTGCGAATGCTCCAGCAGAAGAATTGTTTGGAAAAGGTCTATCGAATAAGGATTTCGTCCGGGCTCTAAGGCATCCTGATGCTGTCGGGTGTGTTGACAGAACCCTGGCGGGCCAAGAGCGTGAAGAGGTTGAAATCTCTCTCAACGCGCCCGTGCGCACCACATATAATGTCTGTGCTGTGCGCACCCAGGATCCTGATACAGATGAAATCAGGATTGTCTTCAGCCTATATGACATCTCCCACGTCATCGAAGCTGAGCAAATGCGGGTCGATTTTGTGGCCAATGTGAGCCATGAATTGCGCTCACCTTTAACAGCACTCTCAGGCTTTATCGAGACCCTGAAAGGGGCCGCTCAGGATGATGCTGCCGCGCGCACGAGATTTCTGGACATTATGCAAGGTGAAGCGGGCCGGATGACGCGGCTGATTGATGATCTGTTATCGCTGTCAAAAGTTGAGGCCGATGAACATATCCGCCCAAGCGAGAGTGTTGAACTCTCAAGTCTGGTAGAACGCATTGTTGCCACCCTTGATGGACAGGCAAAGGCGGAACAAAAAACCATACGCCTGGAAAAAAGCGAGCCATCATTCCAGATTTCAGGAGATAGTGACCAGCTCACGCAAGTCTTTCAGAATCTCATAGAAAATGCTGTGAAATACAGCAGTGCCAATAGTGAAATATCTGTTTCTCTGTTCAGAGTTGAAAAAGTTGCAGGCGTGCAATCTCCCGCTTTAGCTGTTCAAATTAGTGACCAGAGCGAGGGCATAGCGCCGGAGCATATTCCACGTCTCACTGAGAGGTTCTACCGGGTTGATAAAGGCCGCTCACGCGAAATGGGTGGCACAGGTCTGGGTCTGGCCATCGTCAAACATATCGTCAGCCGTCACAGAGGCCGTCTGGCGATAAGCAGCGTGCTTGGAGAAGGCAGCACATTCACAGTTTATCTGCCGCTTAGCTGAGGCCTGTGCAAAAACTGCGGCCTGAATGACGCCCAAGGGCCCTGTCATCAAACTGTTACATAATCGTCATATTGTCGAAGCCAAGCACCCATATGGATTGATCCACCAGCGGTTGGCCGTTGGTCTTGGATGTTTCCATAGGAGAATTTTTTGCAATGACTAGAAAAATATTGCCAATTGCAGCCTTGGCTCTTGCTGCACTGTCCACAACAGCAGATGCCCGCGATCGTGTGCGTATTGTCGGTTCATCAACTGTCTTCCCATTTGCAACAACGGTTGCAGAACGGTTCGGCAAGAATACAAGTTTCAAAACACCCGTAGTTGAGAGCACCGGCTCTGGCGGCGGATTGAAGCTTTTCTGCTCTGGTACAGGCGATAACACCCCTGACATCACCAATGCGTCACGCCGCATTAAATCATCTGAAGTGAAAAAATGCGCAACCAACGGCGTGAAAGACATTGTTGAAGTTAAAATCGGTTATGACGGCATTGTTCTTGCCAATTCCAAAAAAGCCAAGGTTTTAAACCTCACATTGAAAGATGTGTTCCTGGCGTTGGCTAAAAATGTGCCTGCAGGTGACGGCAAAACAAAACCAAATCCATATAAAACCTGGAAGGATGTCAATTCAGCTTTGCCGGCCATTAAAATCGAAGTCATGGGCCCGCCTCCAACATCGGGCACACGCGATGCTTTTGTCGAGTTGGCCATGGAAGGTGGCTGCAAGACATTCAAATGGGTCAAAGCCATGAAAAAGGTCGATAAAAAAGGCTACAAAGCGCTTTGCCACACAATCCGCGAAGACGGTGCTTTCATCGAAGCTGGTGAAAATGACAATTTGATCGTTCGCAAGCTTGAAGCCAACCCGAACGCCCTTGGTATTTTCGGCTTTAGCTTCCTGGATCAAAATGCCGATATTGTCCATGGCAGCACAATTGGCGGTGTGTCCCCAACATTTGAGAAAATCTCCGCTGGCGGTTATCCGGTATCCCGTGCGCTTTACTTCTACGTGAAAAAAGCACATTTGAGCAAAACACCGGGCATCAAAGAATTTCTGGCTGAATTCACCAGCGAGAACGCCTGGGGGTCTGAGGGTTATCTGATAGACAAAGGTCTGATCCCAATGTCAGACAAAGAGCGTAAAGACTGGAAGTTGAGAGTCGGCAACCTGCAAAACCTATCAATGTAATTTTTGAGAACCCGCGCACAGGTTATGAATACACGTAAGCGAATAAACCTCGCCAAGACCAGTGCGCGGCGTAGGATAGTAGAGCAAGCGGTCATTTATACTTTGATCGCTTGCTCGACAATCGCCATTTTCTCAACAATCGGCATTGTTTTATCACTGGCCTTTGAGGCCTTTCGTTTCTTCCAACTGGTGCCAATTACAGAATTCCTGTTCGGACTTGAGTGGAGCCCGCAAACGGCCATTCGTTCGGATCAGGTCGGTGCTGAAGGTACGTTTGGTGCCATACCACTAATAACCGGCACATTGCTGATCAGCGCCATCGCTATGATTATTGCAACCCCTCTCGGGCTTTATTCAGCGATTTACCTTGCCGAATATGCCAGCCGAAGAACGCGCGGCATCGTTAAGCCCGTTCTGGAAATTCTGGCCGGTGTTCCAACAGTTGTTTACGGATTTTTCGCAGCCCTTGTCATCGCACCTTTCATCCGCATGACCGGTTCTGAGGTTGGCCTTGAGATTGCCTCTGAAAGTGCATTGGCGGCTGGCATTGCCATGGGCATTATGATCATCCCGCTGATTTCATCACTCTCGGACGATGTTATCAATTCAGTGCCGCAGGCCTTGCGGGATGCATCATTGGGCCTTGGGGCAACACATTCTGAAACCGTCCGTAAAGTTATCCTGCCAGCGGCTATTCCAGGCATTGCCGGAAGCTTATTGCTGGCAACCTCCAGGGCTATTGGCGAGACCATGATTGTTGTTATGGCAGCAGGTCTTGCGGCCAAGCTTACAGCTAATCCGCTGGAAGCTGTGACAACTATTACTGTTCAAATCGTAACCTTGCTTACGGGCGACCAGGAGTTTGAAAGTGCAAAAACCCTGTCAGCGTTTGCTCTTGGCTTGTTGCTGTTCCTCATAACGCTTTGTCTCAACGTCGTGGCCCTGAAAATCGTAAGGTATACCCAGGAACAATATGACTGATATTTTCACCAGGTTAACACCCGCACGTATCAAACGGGAAAAGGCTGAGCGTCGCTTTCAGGCATATGGCAAGCTTTCCATCGGGATCGCCATTGGCTTTTTGGCCTTGATGATCGGTTCAATTGCCTTACAAGGGGCAGGGACGATTTATCAGACAAAACTTACCCTCGGTATTCAGCTCGATAAGGATATTATTGATCCGAAAGAAACAGGGGATCCGGCAGAAATCAGGAAAGCGGATTATAGATCGATCGTCAGGAAATCTTTGCGGCAATTGTTCCCGGACGTCACCGGCAGGCGTGCGAAGCGCAAGCTCTATGGTCTCGTAAGTCCGGATGCTGAAGCAGAAGTGCGAAAATTTGTTCTGGCTAATCCAAGACTGATTGGCACTACAGCCTCGATCCCGCTCATAGCCTCGGATGATCTCGACACATTTGTTAAGGGCAAAATTGACAGAAACTTGCCCGAGACCGAGCGCCGCGTGAAGGACAATGAGGTTGCCTGGATCGATTTGCTGCAGGCAAAGGGACAGATTTCCAGAACTTTAAATTGGGCGTTTCTTACCTCTGGTGACAGCCGCGAACCTGAACTTGCGGGCATCTTTAGTGCGCTTGCAGGCTCTATGCTGACCTTGCTTGTGTGTTTTCTCCTGTCATTTCCCCTGGGGGTTATGGCCGCAATCTATTTGGAAGAATTTGCCAAAAAGAGCAGGTGGAGTGATTTGATTGAGGTCAATATTAATAATCTGGCGGCGGTGCCCTCCATTGTTTTTGGCCTTTTGGGGTTAGCCATTTTCCTCAATGTTTTTAATCTGCCACGCTCAACACCCCTGGTGGGCGGCATGGTGCTGGCACTGATGACGCTGCCAACCATCATTATTGCCTCAAGGGCGGCATTGCGCGCCGTGCCACCTTCCATTCGAGAAGCAGCATTGGGCATGGGGGCCACTCGCGTGCAAACCACATTCCACCATGTAGCCCCCTTGGCCATGCCAGGCATGCTGACAGGGACAATTGTCGGCATGGCACAGGCGTTAGGGGAAACAGCACCGCTTTTGATGATCGGTATGGTGGCCTTCATAGTTGATACGCCAACCAGCATTATTGAACCAGCGACTGCCTTGCCTGTGCAGATATTTCTTTGGGCAGACAGTCCCGAGCGGGCATTCGTTGAGCGGACATCAGCTGCCATCATTGTTTTGCTGGTTTTTCTGATTGTGATGAATCTTGCTGCAATCATGTTGCGTAAAAAGTTCGAACGACGCTATTAACAGGGACGTGAGGCAATGAGAGCGTTAGATATGCAAAGCGTAATGGCAGATGATAATCCTGGTCTGAAAGGCGAGGCAGATAATCAGGCAACCTTGATATCGGCCAGATATGTTGATGTGTTCTATGGCGAGAAACAAGCCTTAAACAAGATTTCACTCGATATTCCAGCCAATATGATCACAGCCCTCATCGGGCCTTCAGGCTGCGGCAAGACAACATTTCTGCGGTGTATCAACCGTATGAACGATCTGATTGATATCTGCCGGGTCGAAGGTGTAATTGAAATTGATGGGCAAGACATTTATGCGCCTGATGTTGATGTTGTTACCCTGCGCTCACATGTTGGCATGGTGTTTCAAAAGCCTAATCCTTTTCCCAAATCAATTTTCGAAAACGTGGCATATGGCCCCCGCATTCACGGCCTTGTAAAATCAAAAGGTGAATTGCGCGACATCGTTGAGGCGAGCCTGGAAAAGGCAGGTCTTCTGGAAGAGGTTCACGACCGGTTGGATGATCCAGGCACAGGGCTTTCAGGCGGCCAGCAGCAACGCTTGTGCATTGCGCGCACCATTGCCGTTGAACCCGCTGTTATTTTAATGGATGAGCCCTGTTCATCTTTAGACCCGATTGCAACGGCCAAAATTGAAGATCTTATGGAAGAGCTAAAGGCGAATTACACAATGGTGATCGTCACACACTCCATGCAGCAGGCAGCTCGCATTTCACAAAAAACAGCGTTCTTTCACTTAGGCGAATTGGTTGAGCAGGGGCCAACAGAACAGATATTTACCAGCCCAAAGGACGGGCGCACCCAAAGCTATATCACGGGCCGTATTGGTTAAGGATTGCACTCATGGAAACCGAACACATTGTGAGATCGTTTGATGAAGATCTTAGCCAAATCATAAGTCTGGTCATGGAAATGGGCGGTCTTGTAGAAACACAGGTCGTGGATGCGGCAACTGCATTGGCCAGTCGCGACAAAATTATGGCGGCTAAAGTGGTTGAAGGCGACAAGCGGATTGATGAGCTGGAAGTTGCGCTGGATGCAATGGCCATTCGCACCCTGGCTTTGCGACAGCCCATGGCAGAAGACCTGCGTTCTGTAATTGCCGGTCTAAAAATTGCCAGCAATCTGGAACGCATTGGTGATTATGCAAAAAACATTGCTAAGCGCACCAGCATAATTGCGCAGGAACCAGGCGTCAGGTCTGCGGCCAATATGATCAAGCGCATGTCGATCATGGTGCAGAAAATGATCACCGATGTGCTTGATGCCTATGCGGCACATGATGCCGTCGCAGCAGGTGATGTGCGCCTGCGCGATGAAGAGGTTGATGAGATGCACAACACGTTATTTCGCGAGTTGCTGACCTATATGATGGAAGATCCGCGCAATATCACGCCGTGCATGCATCTGTTGTTCGTTGCCAAAAATGTTGAGCGCATGGGTGATCACACAACCTCGATTGCTGAACAGGTCTACTTCATGGTGCGTGGCGAAATGCCAGATGATGAACGTCCCAAAAGCGACACGACAAGTTATGTGTCTATTGATCCAAAGGACTTGAAGAAAGTTAAGCCAAAAGGCAAGACTAAGAAATAGCTATGCCATTAATACAAATCATAGAAGACGAACCGGCTCAAATTGAACTGTTAAGCTATAATTTACAAGCTGAAGGGTTCAAGGTGCGCCAGGCAATGGACGGCGAAGAAGGCCTGTTGCAAGTTCAGGAAGACCCGCCTGATCTTATCATTCTTGACTGGATGTTGCCCGAAGTGCCCGGCATTGAAGTTTGCCGCCGCCTGAAAGCCAAGCGTGAGACAAAAAAAGTACCCATCATCATGCTGACCGCCCGGGGCGAAGAACATGATCGGGTGCGTGGGCTTAATATTGGGGCAGATGATTATATCGTAAAGCCGTTTTCCATCGCCGAAGTCATCGCGCGCGTTCACGCACTTTTGCGCCGCACGGGACCGGGCGATGATGGCGATTTGATTGTCTATGAAGACTTGTCAATGGATGCTGAGCAACATCGGGTATCGCGAGGTGGTCACACCTTGAAATTGAGCCCGACCGAATATCGCCTGCTTGCGATATTGATAGAAAAACCTTCCAAAGTTTGGACCAGGGAACAGCTTCTAGATCGGGTTTGGGGGCGCGAAGTGTTTGTTGAAGATCGCACAGTTGATGTCCATGTCGGCCGGTTGCGCTCAGTGCTCAACCAGCATGGCGGCAAGGATCTTATTCGTACCGTGCGCGGAACGGGTTATTCATTGGATGTTGAATGCTAAGTCCTCTGACTTCTTTCCGATTTTTAAAACGATAAAAAATGCATATTAGCCATCTCTGCTATTAGCAGCGAATATTGCTGGAGTGACAGCACGATCAGGCTCGTCTGGTTTCGTGAGATATCCCCTATCGGGCGAGATGAAACTGTAAATTGTGCGCTTGGGCGTTTCGTTCCAGGAAATGTTGAAAGCAGAAAGCTTGGGGAAGAAGGTCATCTGGCTATAGGGCAAATGGTCATGGATCCACCAGGCAAGCGCTTGCCAATTGCCGGTTTGCTCGTAATGGGGGATGAAGTCATTTACAACGATGCAAGCCATGGCACCCATGTTCCCGTCTTTATCCAGCCGGTCCCAGATGTGGCCTGCATAATCGGTTTCGTTTTTTGAGCAATTGAGTTTGTTTTCATTGCCAAAACCGTTGACGGCCTGAGAGCGAAAAGCAGACCTGATTGATATGCGTCCGAATTTCTCTTGTAACGGTTCAAGAATGTGGGTGCATAATTGTTTTCCGGCTGTAATAGCAAGGTCCGGATCATCGGGAAAATTTTGCATACCATAGAAATTGGCGATCTCGGAATATAAAAATTCTCGCATGAAAAAGCTTTCTGACAGCCTCACTCGGCCAAGCTCTTCGAGAGATTTCATGCTTCCTGGTTTTTTCATGACAAACCGTTCCATATATTAGCAAACAGAGATAAAAATATTTTACATAAGTTGATATTGTAATATCCGGTGATAAACACATGCCACCCATGTTTTGCTATGCGATACAATATTACGGATAAAGCGTTTTTGGCTTTTGCAATCACATGTGACGAGGAGTGCTGCCCAGATGAAAATCAATGCAGACGTAAGCCAAAGGGCTGTTGTGCATTCTGAAGAGCTTGACTGGGTTTCATCGCCCATGCCGGGCGTTGAGCGGCGCATGCTTGAGCGTGATGGTGAAGAGGTTGCCCGGGCCACAAGTGTTGTGCGTTACGCCAAAGACAGTGCGTTTAGTGCACATATCCATGGTGGCGGGGAAGAATATATTGTGCTTGATGGCACATTTTCAGACGATACAGGTGATTTTCCCAAAGGCATGTATGTGCGCAATCCGCCAGGGTCGCGCCACACACCGTCCAGTGCCGAGGGCTGTACGATTTTTGTGAAGCTCTGGCAAATGCCGCCTGAAGATCAGGTGTTTGTGCACAAAAATCTCAATGATGCAGAGAATTGGCAGAAAGGACGCGAGGGGGAACAGGTAATGGAGCTGCATCAAAGTGTGCACGAACATGTGCGCTTTTTGCGCTGGCAGGCAGGCTGTAGTTTTGAGGAAGTGGATTATCCCAGCGGTGCTGAATTTTTTGTGCTGGAAGGCGGATTTTCAGATGAGAATGGTAGATATGAGCAAGGCTCGTGGCTCAGGCTACCGTCTGGCAGCCAGCAGAAAGTGCGTACAGATCAGGAGACCGTGGTTTATGTTAAGACCGGGCATCTGGATAAAGCGCTTCCTGAACCGCATTAAGCTTCATCTTTGTGACTGCATTGCTTTTTGCATGGGATTTGGTCTAAATGATGCCTGCCCTCATTGATCTTTGGAAGCTCCCTTTATGAACCGCCACATTCCCGTTCTCGGCATTTTGCTGATGATTACAGCAACGGCTTGTTTGGCGACAAAAGATGGCATCGCCAAAATGATGATGCCCGATTATCACCCGATCATGCTGGTGTGGGCGCAATTTACGGCGATTTGGCTTATTCTGGCACCGCTAATTATTTACAAGAATGGGGTGCGGGCGTTGTGGCCAAAGCCTTTTGGCATCCAATTCCTGCGCGGGTTGTTCAGCACATTTGTTGTCGTGTTCTTCTTTTTTGCCATTCAATATATTCAACTTGCCGAGGCACACACTATGGTGTTTGTCGGTCCGCTGTTGGCGACGCTTTTATCGGCCGCCATTTTGAAAGAACCTGTCGGGCGGCATCGGATCATTGCGGTTATCGTCGGGTTTTCCGGCGTTCTGGTGATTTTACGGCCTGATTTTTCAGCCGCCAGTGCCGGTCATTTCATGGCGCTTGGGGCGGGGTTCAGTCTGGCGTTTTACTTTTTGTGTAATCGTAAGGCAGCAGATTTGGCACCACCACTTGCCTCTATTGCCAATTCGGTTTCAATCGGCATGGTTTTGTTGCTGCCCACTTTGTTTTTTGTAGGCGAGGTGCCTGCTTGGAGCGATGCTGAGCTGTTTGGTCTGTTTTTTATCATATCGGTTATCGGCCAATCTTTGCTGGTGATGTCGTTCAGCTTTGGTCCAGCCTCACTCATAGCCCCGTTTCACTACAGCCAGATCATATCTTCTGTAACGGTGGGCTATGTGCTGTTTCACCAGGTGCCGGATAAGGTCACATTTGTCGGTATTGCCATTGTGATCCTATGCGGGCTTTATATTGCGTATCGTGAGTCACGGCTGAACGGTTCTAGAAAGACCTAAAGATATGAGTTCACTGGTAAAGGGCGTTTGGGTGGATGATGCAGAAGCCACCACGAAAACCAAGGAAGATGGATCGTGGGAACGATCGGCAAGCCTGCTGCGCAATTGGGTGACGTGTGATGGCGCGCCTGGTCCAACGGGTGAGGGTGGGTTTAAGGCTGAGGCCGGGCGCTATCATCTTTATGTTGCCTGGAACTGCCCCTGGGCGCACCGCACGCTCATTTTCCGTGCGCTGAAAAAACTTGAAGATCTGATTGATGTGTCCTGGGTGCGGCCACGGCGAACCGATCAGGGTTGGGTGTTTGACGCAGACGGCGAATATCATGATCGGCTATTTGGCGTCGATGCTTTGCATGAGATTTACACGCGCAATATTGCAGATTATTCCGGTTCAGCAACCGTGCCGGTGTTGTGGGACAAGCATTCTGAGCGGATTGTATCTAACGAATCAGCGGAGATCATCCGCATGTTGAATTCAGCCTTTGTGGATATTGCGCCTGAAACACCGAATTACGTTCCAGATGAGCAGATTGATGAGATCGATCAGTGGAACGACAAGATTTATAATAATGTAAATAATGGGGTTTACCGGGCAGGCTTTGCCAGAACGCAAGAGGCTTATGAGGCGGCGTTCAAAGATGTATTTGCAACGCTTGATGAGGTTGAACAGCAATTGTCACAGACACCCTATCTCTGCGGGGATAAACCGACTGAAGCCGACTGGCGCATGTTGCCAACACTGGTGCGGTTTGATGTGGCTTATTTCGGGGCGTTTAAATGCAACATAAAGCGCCTGATTGATTATGAGCATCTCTGGCCTTATGCGAAGAGGCTCTATCATTATCCGGGCATTGCAGAAACCGTCCGGTTTGAGATCTACAAGCAGGGTTATTATTCACCCAACCCCAAACGCAACCCGCTCGGCATTGTGCCCTTAGGGCCTGTGGTGGATTGGGGGTAGGCATACGGTGAGGGGATAGGTATGCCGCGCTGCTGCTTATTTCGCTCACGGCTATTCCAAACGCGTAGCGTTTGGGCCTCCGCGGGGGCGGCGCATTAGCGCCGCGGGCCAGTCGGCCCTAGTCGCAGCTTTGCTGCTCCACGTGCAAGACGGTTAACGGATGTAAATAAGCTTAGCCAACCTCTTTGCGCATGATCTCGGCGCCTTTGCCGAGGCTTACAAGTTTGCCCTCCGCAATTTCGCGGGGCAGAGGCGCCATGCCGCAATTGGTGCTGGGCAGGATGCGTTCGGCATCAGCATGTTGCATCGCTTCGCGAATGACATTTGCCACCTGTTCGGGTGTGTCTATCTCAGTGCTGGCCACATCAATCACACCCACCTGAATTTGCTTGTCCTTAAGAAGTCCTATGAGCGACATCGGCACTTTGGCATTGGCACATTCAAGGGAGATCTGATCAAGCTTGCTGTCGTTAAGGGCCGGGAAGATTTCTTCGTATTGGCGCCACTCGGAGCCCAAAGTTTCCTTCCACTGGATATTGGCCTCAATGCCATAGCCATAGCAGATGTGAACGGCGGTTTTACAGTTCAGCCCCTCAATCGCGCGGTGCAGGGCGGCTATGCCCCAGTCCTTGACATCATCCATGAAAACATTAAACGCAGGCTCGTCAAACTGAATGATATCAATGCCGATCTCGTCAAGCTCGCGAATTTCTTCATTGAGAATTTCAGCAAAGGCCATCGCCATATCAGCCCGGCTGCCATAATGGGCATCAGCTATGGTGTCGCAAATGGTCATGGGGCCGGGGATGGTGAACTTGAGTTTGTTCTTGGTGTGCGCGCGGGTAAAGCGCACCTCATCGGCATGGACGGATTTGGTGCGGGAAAGTTTTGAGGTTACTTGGGGCACATCGACAACATAGCGGTTGTCGCGAATGCCCATTTTGGTCTTGTTTTCCCAATCAATGCCGCCGACATGTTCAAGAAAGCCGTGCACAAAATGGATGCGAAATTGCTCGCCTTCAGTGACGACATCAATGCCGGCTTCTTCCTGTAGTTTGAGCCAGACAAGGGCAGCATCTTGCTTGCCGCGGATTAAATCTTCGCCTTCAAGCTGCCAGGGCGCCCAGAGCTTTTCGGGCTCGGCAAGCCAGGCCGGTTTTGGCAGACTGCCAGCGATTGTTGTTTCAAACATCATCGTCTTCCCCCGAACAGAATATGTCGTGTGCAAAGCTGTCAGAGACGCAATGACAAGTCTACTGATCAATCCGCAGAACGGGATGAAATCGTAACGCTAGGTTCTATTCCTCCGGCAGGGGAATGAATTCTGTTTCGCCGAGCACTTGGTCAAATTTACCAGCTTTCCAATCGTGCTTGGCCTGTTCCATGCGTTCTTTGGAGCTTGAAACAAAATTCCACCACAAATAGCGCGGGCCATCCATGGGCTCACCACCCAGCAGCACGATGCGACTTGGACGTTTGGCCGTGATGGTGATTTCATCGCCGGGGCGTAAGACCAAAAGCTGTCCTGCTTCAAAACTGTCGCCGGCAATATCGATCTCGCCTTCAAACACATAAATGCCGCGTTCTTCATAATCGACCGGAATTGGCACTTTGGCGCCTTCGTTCATGGCATAATCGACATAAATCATGTCGGTGAAGGTTTTAACCGGTGAGGTCTCGCCATAGATTGAGCCGGTTACCAAGCGCACGGTTTTGTCATTATCAGTTATAATCGGCAGCTCATTTTTACCGGTATGAAGAAATTCTGGATCGGTCTCTTCAAGCTGTTTCGGCAGGGCGACCCAAAGCTGGTTGCCGAACAGTTTCGATCCTTTGGCTCTGAGTTCTTGCGGTGTGCGCTCTGAATGCACGATGCCTTTGCCGGCCGTCATCCAGTTGATGTCTCCGGGCCGGATGACCTGATCATAACCCAGACTGTCTTTATGGGTGATTTCGCCATCAAACAAATAGGTGACAGTGGACAGACCAATATGCGGATGAGGCCTTACATCAACCCCTTCGCCGGTGATGAATTCACCGGGGCCGACCTGATCGAAAAAAACGAAGGGGCCGATCATTTGTTTCTCGGTTGAGGGTAGGGCACGGCGCACTTCAAAACTTCCCAGATCGCGGGCACGCGGGATGATCACGGTTTCAATGGAGGCATTGTCCGGATGGGCAAAATAGGTTTCGTCCGGGGCTTGTTGCGTCACGATGTGTCTCCTTGGGGCTTAAATATGTTGCTGGTTAAACATCATCTGGCGTTGTCACCAGCTCGGATGAATGGGCCTTGATGTCACGCACGGGCATGCGGCCTTCAATGTCTTGACCTGTCGGCATCCAGGCACAAACATCAGCACCTGGCACCCAGATGGTTTTGCATTCGCCGGGCACAAAGAATTCCACAAAGATGAAATCTTCCTCACCGTGGTTTTCAAAATAATGCCGCTCCATTTCATAATTATAAAGGACATCGCCTTTTTTCATGTCATGGGGCTGTTCGGACAAGAAAACCGTGCCTGAACCCGATATGACATATTGAAAATGTTCAGCGCCTTCATGATGGTGATTTGGTGCATTTGTATTGGGCGGGTAGATGATCATCTCGCCTTTAAAAGCCTTGGTGTCGAACATTTTTGGCGTCACCATATAAATCCGCTTACGCGCATCATGCTCCGCATCCAGCACCGGCTCACGGGTCCAGTCGACGCAGCGATAGCCTGGCGGATTTTTGGTAAAGCTTTCGTCAAACCGCTGTGCGTCCGGCACATTTGCTAGTAAGACTTCGCAGCTTGTTTCAGCTGAAAGTGTCCCTTCAAAATCAGGAGGGAGCAAGGCAATATGGGCCTTCGTCAAATGATCCTTGATGTTCTCAGCTGTGATGATCACTTCGCCTGACAATAATTGCGTCCAGGCAAAACTGCCGTTCGCAATTGATAAGGGCATTTGAGCGCCCGGCTCAAGCAATATGCGTTGTAGCATGATCCGGTCATTGCTGGTACGGGGTTTGTCCAGCAGGATCTGGCACTTCACTCCTGGGGCTATTTCCTTGGTTTCTGCTTCATCCTGATTAAAAAGAACAGGCATTTGAGTTCTCCTGATTTTTGAAATTTGGGCAATTGTGCAGATTTCTGCCTTAAAGGTCCATGGCAATTTTAGCGTTTTGTGAGGCTTTTCATTCCCATTAACTGTCAACTGTCATAAGCTTCCGCAAAATTGCCGGTAATGGCAGCAAAATAAAAGCGGGAGATATTTATGGCCGAAGGCGCAGGTGAAAAAGATGAACGGGTTAAAACCGCCATCGCCCATTGGGCGGCCCGGTTTATTACCAATGGTGTGCCTTACGCTGATTTTGTTGAAGTAACTGCCGGTATCAACGTTTGGGAGGAATGGTGTGCGGGCTGGTCGGCGCGGGGCAAGGTGCATGAAGAGCTTGGCGAGCAAGCTTTGATGGATGGCTATGACCTGAGTGCCGCTGAACATTTCACGCGCGCTGGTGTGTGTTATCACTTTGGCAAATTTCTGTTTGTTGATGATATAGGGCAAATGAAAATAGCGCATGATCGCGCAATCTATTGCCGCAATCAGGCCTTGCCGCGTTTGCGCTTCCCCGGTGTTCGGGTCGAAATTCCTTTTGAAGGGTCAACTCTAACAGGCAATCTGAGAAGGCCGGAAGGCATTGCAAAGCCGCCATTGGTGATCATGCTGATGGGGCTTGATTCCGCCAAAGAGGAAACCGATGATTATGAAACCCGGTTCCTAGGACGAGGACTTGCCACACTCTCCATTGAAGGGCCGGGCCAGGGCGAGGCTGAGTATGATTTGGCACTCAGGCCGGATTTCGAAGTGCCGATTGCCCATGTGTTTGATTGGGCGGTTGAGCATGCGGACATTGACGCGGACAAGATCGGCCTGTGGGGTGTGAGCTTTGGCGGCTATCACGCACCGCGCGTTGCCGCGTTTGAAAAACGTGTTAAAGCCTGTGTGGCACTTTCAGGCCCATTTAATCTGGGGGCTGTCTGGGAGCGGTTTCCGGAATTGAGCCGCGAAGCATTCCGGGTGCGCACCAAGACCGCAACGCCGGAAGAAGCTTCTGAAATCGCCCATCAATTCAACCTTGATCCGGTGGCGGCCCAAATTACCTGCCCGCTTTATATTGTCTCAGGCACGTTGGATCGGGTGACCCCTTCTGAAAATACAGCCCTTTTGGCAGATGCGGTTTCAGGGCCGGTGGTTTTGAATGTCATTGAGGGGGCAACGCACGTTGCCAACAATCGTGGCTATCAATATCGGCCGCAAACAGCCGACTGGATGGCCAAACAGTTATACGGTTAAGTTTCCAGGGAGTTTCGCATGATTAAAATTTGGGGACGGGGCACGTCCAGTAATGTGCAAAAGGTTGTGTGGCTGGCCGCTGAAATGGGGCTTGAGGTTGAGCGCGAAAATGTCGGCGGCAAGTTTGGCGGGCTTGATACGCCTGAATATCGTGCTATGAACCCCAATCGGTTGGTGCCGACCTTGCAGGATGGTGATTTTTATTTATGGGAATCTCACGTCATCATGCGCTATTTGATGAACACTTATGAGGCCGGCCCGTTATGGCCTGAGGATGCAAAACACCGTGCGCATGTTGACCAATGGATAGAATGGAATGTTTCCACATTGTGGGCGGTTGTGCGCCTGGTGTTTTTAGGGCTGCTTCGCACACCACCTGAGGAGCTTGATGAAAAGGCCCTGGCTGCGAATATCAAACGTTCGGGTGAATTGTTTCAATTGCTTGATGCGCATTTGGCAGACCGTGATTATGTGACCGGTGACCAGTTTACCGCCGGGGATATTCCCATCGGGGTGTCATGTTATCGCTATATGGAACTTGATATTGACCGGCCCGACACACCAAACGTTGATAGCTGGTATAAACGTTTGCAAGAACGTGAAGCTTATCGGCCGCTCATCATGCTGCCGCTTGGGTGAGCTTTCACAAACACATTATTTATTGTGCAGGCCGATCTGGTGTATTTATATGAAGTGTGCTTCCATTGGTATTAGCAGTGGTTTGTATCTGCCTTGAGGGGGGCCGAGTGGCGCGTCAGAAGAAACCAACAGAAACACCCAGGCTTGCTTTGTCAGGGATTGTGAAGCAATATCCCGGCACGCTTGCCAATGATGATGTTCATTTGAACATTTTACCTGGCGAAATTCATGCTCTTCTCGGTGAAAATGGCGCTGGCAAAAGCACGCTTGTTAAAATCATCTATGGGGTTTTAGGCGCGGACGCCGGGACGATTGCCTGGGAAGGCGAAGAGATTACCATTCCAAGCCCTAATGCCGCCCGCCAGCTGGGCATTGGTATGGTGTTCCAGCATTTTTCTTTGTTTGATGCACTCACTGTGAGCGAAAATATAGCTTTGGGCATTGAAGCTGATCTCGCTCGCGACGGGTTGGATGATCGCATCAGACAGGTTTCTGAAACATACGGTCTGCCGCTTGATCCAGCACGCGAGGTGCACACTCTGTCTGTGGGTGAGCGCCAGCGGATTGAAATTGTGCGCTGTCTTTTGCAGGCCCCCAAGCTTTTGATCATGGATGAGCCGACATCGGTTTTGACCCCACAGGAAGTCGACAAGCTGTTTGAAACGCTGCGGCAATTAGCAAGCGAAGGGGTTTCCATTCTTTATATCAGCCATAAGCTTGATGAGATCAAAGCGCTGTGCGACCGGGCAACGATCATGCGGATGGGCCGCGTGATTGCCGAATGCAATCCCAAGCGCGAGACAGCAAAAAGCATGGCCGAGATGATGATCGGCACCAAGCTTCATGCGCCCAAACGCGTTAAGTCGAAAAAGAAGAGTAAAACGCTGTTGCAAATTCAGAATTTAAGCTGGATGCCGGAAGATCAATTTGCCTGCGGCCTTGAGGATGTTTCTTTGGAACTGCAAAGCGGCGAAGTGCTGGGCATTGCTGGTATTGCGGGCAATGGCCAATCCGAGCTTATGGATATGCTGACCGGCGAAGAACGCGCGCCCACGCCTGAAGCCATTGTCTATGAGGGTAAGCCTGTTGGGCATCTAGGTGTTCAGGCCAGGCGCAAATTGGGACTGTGCTTTGCGCCCGAGGAGCGATTGGGACATGGGGCTGTGCCTGCCATGTCGTTGTGGGATAATGGGTTTTTAAGCGCTTTCCAGCGGTTGGGTTTCATTAAATTCGGCTTTATGAATATTCCTGAGACCGTGCGCTTCGCTGATAAAGTTATTAAGGATTTTCGAGTGAAGACCACAGGGGCCGATCAGGCAGCCGCTAGCCTGTCGGGCGGTAATTTGCAGAAATTTGTCATTGGCCGGGAGATTTTGCAAAAGCCAGATGTGATGATCGCGCTGCAACCAACCTGGGGGGTTGATGCAGGATCTGCTGCTGAAATTCGCCAGGCGCTGATTGACCTTGCCAAACATGGCGCGGGCGTCATCGTGATCAGCCAAGACCTTGATGAGTTGTTTGAGATGTCTACCCGCATTGCGGTGATTTCCGAAGGCAAGCTGTCTGAACCCAAGCCGACTGAAGAACTTACGGTTGAGGAAATTGGCCTGAGGATGGGTGGATTGCATGATTTGAGTGCTCCCAAAGCAACAGGAGGGCAGCCCAATGCTCAGGCTTGAACCTCGTGCGGAAAAATCCAAAGCCATGGTCTATCTCACCCCGCTTTTGGCGGTGTTTTTGACCCTGGTGACCAGTGCCCTGATTTTTGCGGCCTTTGGGCATAATCCTGCAACAGCACTTTATACGTTTTTCATCGGTCCGCTGACATCGCAATATGGCATTGCTGAGTTGATGGTGAAGGCAACGCCGCTGGTTTTGATCGCGGTCGGGCTGGCTCTGGGGTTCAGGGCGAATGTCTGGAATATTGGCGCTGAGGGCCAGTTGACCATAGGCGCTATTTTAGGCGGCAGCTTGCCGCTTGCGGTTTATCCAACAGAAGGGTTTTGGCTGCTGCCTGCCATGATGATCGTTGGTGTGCTGGGCGGCATGGCGTGGGCTGCGATCCCGGCTTATTTGAGGACGCATTTTAATTGCAATGAAATCCTGACCAGTCTGATGTTGGTCTATATTGCAACTCTGCTGTTGGCCTATTTGATCCACGGGCCGCTGAAAGATCCTGCCGGGTTTAATTTTCCAGAATCCCGGCAATTCCAAGATAGTGCCACACTGCCCATTATCTGGTCGGGCACCAGATTGCATTTAGGCTGGATATTTGCGCTTGGGGCCGGGCTTGCGGGTTGGGTTCTGGTCAACCGTCATCTGATAGGATTTGAAATTCGCGTGATCGGCGAGGCGCCGCGCGCGGCACGCTTTGCAGGCTTTAGTGAAAAGCAGATTATCTGGTTTGTTCTCCTGCTTGGTGGCGGTCTTGCGGGTCTTGCCGGTATGTTTGAAGTGGCGGGGCCGATCGGCCAGATTGTGCCTTCAATTTCGCCGGGCTATGGGTTTACCGCCATTATCGTGGCCTTTTTGGGCAGGCTGCATCCCATAGGCATTATTTTCGCCGGCCTCTTGATGGCGCTCACCTATCTGGGGGGAGAGGCCGCGCAAATTGATCTCAACATGCCCAATGCCATAACCGGTGTGTTTCAGGGCATGATATTATTTTACCTGTTGGCGTGCGATGTGTTCATAAATTATCGACTTAAAATCACCAAGCCTGTGCCGGGAAAGGTTGTGTCATGAGTGAGATTGCCTTGCTAATGAGTGTTCTGATGGCAATTATTGCAGCCTCCACACCGCTGGTGTTTGCCGCTGTTGGTGAATTGGTGGTGGAAAAATCCGGCGTACTCAATCTAGGCGTTGAAGGCATGATGATTATGGGCGCTGTTTTGGGGTTCGGCATTACCGTTGTGACCGGCAGCGTGACCCTTGGCATTATTGCAGGCGCTCTTGGCGGAGCATTAACTGCGGCGATCTTCGGCTATCTCACGCTTTATCTTTTGTCCAATCAGGTGGCCACCGGCCTGGCGCTCACATTATTTGGCATCGGCCTGTCTGCCTTGATCGGCATTCCATTTGTCGGCAAAAGCCTTGAGCGTTTGCCGCAAATACACATTCCGGGGCTGAGTGATCTCGAGTTCTACGGCATAGAGATTGGGCGCTTGCTGTTTGGTCAGGATGTGCTGGTTTATCTCTCGATTGTCAGCGTGATTGGCGTGGCATGGTTTTTAAATAAAACACGGGCCGGGTTGATCTTGCGCGCGGTCGGCGAAAATCATGATGCCGCCCATTCTATCGGTCATCAGGTTGTGCTGGTCAGGTTTGCTGCTGTGTTGTTTGGCGGGGCCATGGCTGGCATTGGCGGGGCCTATCTTTCGATTGCTGGCACGCCGTTATGGGTTGAAAATATGGTTGCCGGACGCGGCTGGATTGCGCTTGCCCTGGTGGTGTTTTCAGCGTGGCGTCCGTGGCGCGCGCTCCTGGGGGCTTATCTGTTTGGCGGCATCACCATTATTCAACTTCATGCCCAAGGGTTTGGCATTGATATTCCAGGGCAATTCCTCTCTATGCTGCCTTACGCGGCAACGATCATTGTGTTGATGATAATCTCGCGCGATGCGACCCGCGCCAAGCTCAACGCACCTGCTTGCCTGGGCAAAGTATTTCATGCAACAGCCTGATGGCTCTATGGCTTGTTATTGAAATCCATAGAATGCATTGGCGATGATATATGTGCCCAATATGAGCAGTGCTGTGAAGAAGACCCGGCGAAACAATGTTTCGGATAATTTTTGTCTGATCTTTTGACCAAATGCCATGCCGATTATGGCAGGAAGCAGAGCCGCAAAGGACAATAGCCCAAGCTCATTGGTGAGGAGGCCGTTTTTCTGTAAGGCAATTGCGAGGGAAAATGTTGAGACGGTAAACAGCATTCCCATTGCCTGAATGAGCATGTCTCGGGGCAGGCCAATTGCCTGAAGAAACAAAACACCGGGCACAACGAATGAACCGGTCATGCCTGTTAATATGCCATTGGTGGTGCCGACCAGCGGGCCTGCCCAAACTTCATGGCGTGTGGGTATTGTTAACTTGAAACCTGCCAGAGACATGATCGCATATACAACCAGTAACGCACCAAGAAGTGCTGAGAGCAGGGATAGGTTGATGCGCGTTAGCGCAATGGCACCCAGCCAAACGGTTATGGTAGCCATGAACAGGAATGGCCACAGCCGTTGCAATATGATCTTGGCATTGCCGCCATTAACGGCCTGCCAAACATTGGTGACGAAAGAAGGCACCAATAAAAGTGCCATTGCCTGAGGCAGGCCTAATGTGGCTGTCAGAAGCGCCAGGCTGACAGTGGGAAGACCCAGACCAATAACGCCTTTGACTGTTCCGGCAAGCAGGAATGTGATGGTAATTGCAAAAATGGTGAATGCGTCAAACATGCTGCGATGGTATCATTCACGGCGTTGGTCGCAAGATTTCATCTGTCTGAAAGTGCCTTATGCCCAATCTACGTTTTGATCATATTGCCTTAGGCGCCTTTGACCTTGAGCAGGGCGTTCAATGGTTCAACGAGGCAACAGGGTTTGTCATGCCTGCAGGCGGCAAACATCCGCTGATGGGCACGCATAATCATTTAACCGCAACAGGCAATGACGGGTTTTTGGAGGTTATTGCCATTGATCATAAGGCTGATGCACCAACGCGCAAGCGATGGTTTGGGTTTGATGAAGAAGCTACACGCGCCCGGATTTCCAAACAGCTTGTCCCCCTTGCCTGGGTGCTTGGCACGGATGATATTGACGCTTCACTTGAGATTGTCAAAGCGCATGGCTTTGATATGGGTCCAGCAATTGAGTTGACGCGCGGCGATCTTAGGTGGCGTCTTAGTGTGCGTGATGATGGCTTGGTCTCGGGTGGAGGTACGGTGCCTGCTTTAATTCAATGGCGCGATGGGCGACATCCATCGCAAAACATGAAGGACTTTGGCATCAGGATTGATTATATCCGGTTGCATAATGACAGACCGGATCCATTGCGCGCGCTGCTTCAAGATTTTGGCTGTGATGATGTCGGTGAAGTTGTCAAAGCTGAAGGTCGGGCCGAAGGTATTGAGTTGGGATTGTTGCTGCCAGATGGGCGCAAGGTTTCTTTTGGTTAGACTGCTATATGAATGGCCTTGCGGGCGCTGTGAGTGATCCCCAAAGCAGGACAGCGCCGATCAGAAAGATTGCGCAGGCCCCAGACACAGATAAAACCTTAAACGCCCGATTGGCCCAAATAGATGTTTCGCCGAATAATTTCAACGCTATATTTTTTGAGAACAATGTGAGGACTGCTAGGGTCGCCACTGTTATGGCTGTGCCCAGAGCCATAGCAAATGTGGCCAATATGCCTGCTGCGATTAAACCCAGCGTATTAGCGAAGATCATGACCAGAACAGCACCGCTGCACGGCCTTATGCCCACAGCAAATATGATTGAAGCGGCCTGTTTCCAGGATTTTGCTTTTAAAACCTGATCAGCGGTTGGAATATGCGCATGGTCATGGCTGTGATCATGGTCCTTATGATTGTGGTCATGATCTGTTGCATGGTTGTGGCCGAAAATAGCCTGCCAGATCATATAAAGGCCGACGATACAAATGAGCGCATAGCTTGCCTGTTCAAGCGTGCCCACAAAGCCTTGTGTTTTGCGTCCCGTGGCCGCAATCAGCCAGATGGCTGTGCCGACCAATATGATTGCTGTGATTGCCTGCATGAGCGCTGATAAAAAAGCCAGCAAAATGCCCTTGCGCACAACCCGTTCATTGGCAAGCAGGTAGGCTGATATTACCATTTTGCCGTGGCCGGGACCGGCTGCATGAAAAATCCCATAAAGAAAGCTCAGCAGGATCAGGCTGTAGGCGGCGGCAATTGAGCGTTCCTCGCGCAGCTTTCGTATGGACTTAGCAAGGGCGCGATAGAATTTTTGCTGCTGGAAATTAATATAGGCCGCAGTCGTTCTCCAGGCAGAGGGCGCTGTGCGGGTGGCTTGTTCATTTGACGCCGCCCGTTGCTTCATCAGGCTTTGGGCCTGAGCAGGGGACTGCTGGATAATGGGCAAGGCCAGCAGTGCTGAGAAAAATACAGCATAAATCAGGTAAAATAGGGATGATCTCATTTTGCGGCTGTTTTGCGCTTGCAGGTAATGACTATGGGTTGAGCATATTGCATGCCCAGGCCTTCAGGGCTTGCCATGCGTTTGATCAGTTTTTCAGTGTCCTGGTCGCCTTCAGTTTCAGCCTGGCTTTTCTTCACTTCATATTTACAATTTTTCAAAAGAGCTTCAGGCAGGGTGACTGATGCTTTTACGGTGGGTAGGACTGAAATATAAAAGCTCGGATCATACATTAAAAATGTCAGCGCGGTGTGCCTGACGTTTATGGGTGTGTTTAGCGGGAGCGTAAAAATCAGATGCAGCAGACCTTTTTTATGCTCTGAACGGAAGGCTGTGACGGCACCTGATTTGATTGGCTTGCCGTTGGCTTTGATCTTGGTGAAATAACTAAATTCTTTCAGTGCTTCGATATTTTCAGCAGCAAGAGCTTGCAATTCTTTGGGCTCGTATTTGCCGTTTTTATTGGTATCCAGGCCTTGAATTGCCGATGCTGTATAATATTCATCAAACTGCCACTCTATCGTGATGGCAGATACTTTGCCTTCAGCATTGAGCACAAGTTGAGATTTGGCTTCGATCCAGACATGCGGGTGGGCATTCGCTATATCAGTAGTTGCGCTCAAGGTGCCCAGCAATGCTGCCAACCAGAGGGTTTTATGGGCTTTTGACGCGAGATATTGCGAAGATTTGATGAGGTACGACATGATCCATCCTGTTTCATAAAAACGAATAGCCAGCTTTGAGCGAATCTATAGGAATGAATCGCGGCAAAAAAGAGGTTTTCTGTTCATCTTTCATAAAATTTATTTACAGGGTTTATCGGGCAAGACAGGTTTTAAGGGAGGTTGCCAGATTGATCATCATTTCGGAATAAGCATTTGCGCCTGTGTTGATGGAAATGCCCAGCAGATCAAGCGTGCCGGCACGGGCATTTGTGTTTTCGGTCACAGTTGCAATTAACCTGTTTGAAAACTGCGGTTCGGCAAACACACATTTTATGTGCTGCTGCTTGATGATTTTTCGTATTTGGCGAAGCCTGCGGGCACCGGGCGCATGTTCAGAGGATAAGGTCAAAGCGCCCAAGGCGTTCAGCCCGTAATGCTGTTCGAAATATTGAAAGCCATCGTGAAGCACGAGATAGGGTGTTTTGCGCACAGGGCGCAAAGCAGCCCGCAGCTTATTGTCGAGTGTGTCCAGTTTTTCGAGAGCCTGTTTGCCGTTGGCCGCATAATGAGAGGCATTTGGATTGTCCAGCAAGCTCAGGGATTTGACCAGAGCTTTCACAATCTGTTTGGCATTGGCCGGATCAAGCCAGAGATGTGGATCAATATTGCCATGGTCATGGTCGTCATGATCATCGACATCATCATGGTCGCCATGATCATGCTCTTTGCTGCCTTTGTTCCAGTCAGTGCTTTTGCGTGGCTCATGCAAGGTCATGCCGGGCTGGGCCGAGAGTGTGAGCACTTGTTTTTTTGAGCGTAGTTCGGCCAGGGTCTTGGCAAGAAATGTTTCAAATGTTGGGGCCACCACAACAATAAGATCAGCTTTGTTGAGTGCCATAACATGTGATGGTTTGAGGCTGTATGAGTGGGGATCAATATTGCCCTTGAGCAATAAAGCAGGTTTTGTAATTCCTTTCATGACTTGCACGGCCAGGGCGTGCACCGGGCTGATCGAGACCACGACTTTGGGCGCGCTTTGTGCTGGTTGGATGTTAAAAGCGAGTAAGAAGAGCAAGGCTGACAGGGTAAATAAACGGGTACACATATAGTTTTCTCTTATACTGTGTGATGGTGTTTCTAAATGTTATAATATTACATTTATTCCCTTTGTGTAACATTATAACATTTTAGCTGTCAATTATTTATATGAGCGGCGCGCAGTTGGCGGATTTGTGATCAAGGTGAGAGTTTGAATTGACTTGCGTGTTCCAGGCGAACATAGCAGGGTAACCTGTCTTATTTAGCAGGTATTTATATGGGTCCCGACGTCTCCATCCTGGTTGCTTTTCTTGGCGGTATTTTGAGTTTTCTCTCGCCATGCGTGCTGCCTCTTGTGCCGCCTTATTTGTGTTATTTGGCCGGTGCCGAGCTTGATGATTTAACGTCTGATGAGCCGCATACCAAAGAAATCAACAAGCGTGTGTTGCTCACTGCTGTGTGCTTCGTGCTTGGCTTTACCACCGTGTTTGTAGCCCTTGGGGCGACAGCCTCTGCTATCGGCCAAATGCTGGCAAGCAATCTTAACCTGCTGGCAAAAATCGCAGGTGTCATGATCATCATTATGGGGCTGCATTTCCTGGGCGTATTCCGCATAGCCCTGTTGGGCCGCGAAGCCCGCCATCATGGTCCAAGCGTTGTGTCCGGCCCGCCCGGTGCCTATGTCATGGGGCTTGCCTTTGCGCTTGGCTGGACGCCGTGCATTGGTCCTGTGCTGGCCGCTATTTTGGCTGTTGCCGCCAGTGAGCAAAGTGTTGCCAAAGGGGCCGGTCTGCTTGCGGTTTATTCTGCAGGCATTGGGGTGCCGTTTCTTATTGCCGCTTTTGCGGTTAAGCCGTTCATGCGGTTTTTGCAGCGGTTTAAACAGCAGCTTGGCCGTGTTGAAAAAGTGATGGGTGGACTGCTGGTCGTGACCGGCGTTTTGTTTGTCACCGGTGATATGAGCCGGTTTTCCTATTGGCTGCTTGAAACTTTCCCCGTGCTTGGCCAGGTCGGCTAGATCGTTTCCTTCTTTCGGTTTTGAGTGCTCTGGTTTTGCTGGTAGAATCGGCATAACCAAAGTGATTCACTGATTGGGATTGAGCATCATCTATGTCGCTGTTTGATATTATTGCCGTGTTGTTGGGATTGTCCGCTGTGTTTGGCTATCTCAATCACCGTGTCTTGCATTTGCCGCACACAATCGGCCTGGTTGTCATCGCCCTTGCGGCGTCTGGCGCTATTGTGCTGTTTGATTTTATCTGGCCGCAATTTTCCGTCTCGGCCAATGTGACGCAAACCCTCAAGCAGATCGATTTTCATGCCACCTTGATGGAAGGCATGCTGAGCGTGTTGTTGTTTGCCGGCGCGGTTCACATTGATTTAAGCCAGATGGCGCAACGCAAATGGACGATTGCTGTGCTGGCGACCCTTGGCGTGTTGATGTCGACCTTCATGATCGGCGGGGCTATTTGGGCATTGTTGAAACTATTTGACATTGCCATGCCGTTTTTGTGGGCCCTGGTGTTCGGCGCGCTAATCTCGCCAACCGATCCGGTGGCGGTGCTTGGCATTCTTAAAACAGTGAAAGTGCCGCAACTGTTGGAAGCCAAGATTGCCGGTGAGAGCCTGTTTAATGACGGGGTCGGTGTTGTGGTGTTCACCATTGTGGTCGCCCTTGCCGTCGGCGGAGCCACTGAGGACCTTGATCCGGAAGATATTGTTGCTCTGTTTGCGCTTGAAGCCTTGGGCGGCGGCGTTCTAGGTATTGTGGCCGGCTATATAGCGTTTCGGGCTATGCGTGCCATTGATGAACATAATCTTGAGGTTTTGATCACTCTGGCGCTGGTGTTGTGCACATATGCCCTGGCGCTTCACATTCATTTAAGCGGGCCGATCGCAGTTGTGGTGGCTGGTTTGTTTATCGGCAATCATGGGGCAGCCTTTGCCATGAGCGAGAACACGCGCGAGCATGTGTTCCAATTTTGGGAGCTGTTGGATGAATTGTTGAACTCGGTGCTGTTCTTGCTCATCGGGCTTGAGATTTTGGTGATCGGGTTTAATCCGCACTATGCCTGGATTGCTCTCTTGGCTATTCCACTTGTTCTGGCTGCTCGGTGGATTGCCGTTGCCGTGCCGATTTCACTATTGTCCCTGCGGGAAACCTTCAGTCAGGGGGCGATCACATTGCTCACCTGGGGCGGGTTGCGCGGCGGCATTTCGGTGGCGCTGGCTTTGTCGCTTCCGGAAAATGAGCACAAAGGGCTGATTTTAACCGCGACTTATGCGGTGGTGGTTTTTTCCATCATTGTGCAGGGCCTTACCATGGCGCCATTGGTGCGGCGGTTTGCCGTGACATCGTCAGACTAGGTCATGACCTAGACATAATCAGACATCTTGCTATGCCGAAATGTGGGAAGGCTGATTTATCAAATGTGCGTTATCAGCTAGGACTAAGCACGTTTTGATCTGTGTCTGGCTGTCTTAAGCGGGTATAGGTTTCTGGAATAGAAGTCAGGGGGACCAAGAATGTCTGACGCTCAATTTAGTGATATTAAGGCTTGCGTGTTTGATGCTTATGGCACGCTGTTTAACGTTCATGCGCCGGTTGCTCATGCAGCAGCGTCACTTGATGGCAAGGGAGATGACATCTCCAAGCTGTGGCGGCAAAAGCAGCTGGAATATACCTGGCTCAGAAGCTTGATGGGCGCGCATATCAATTTCTGGGAGTTGACGGGACAGGCGCTGGAATATGCACTTGATGCCTATGATATGAACAGCCCTGAACTTAAAGAGAGGCTGTTGCAACTTTATCTTGAGCTTGATGCCTATCCGGATGTGAAGCCTGCCCTTGAGGCCTTGCGCGCAAAGGGCCTTAAGACCGGCATCTTGTCGAACGGCAATCCCTATATGCTTGATGCGGCTGTGAAATCGGCAAGTATTGCAGATATTCTCGATGCCGTGTTGTCGATTGAGGATGTCGGCATCTATAAGCCCGACCCAAAGGTTTATCAGATGACGCTTGATCATTTTGGCATTACAGCCCCTCAAGTCTGCTTTGTCTCCACCAATGCGTGGGATGCCTCAGCGGGGGCCCACTTTGGCTATACAGTTGCCTGGATGAACCGGTTTAACATGGTGAAAGAACGCCTGCCGGGCGAGCCAAGTGCCGTCATTAAGGGCCTTGATGAATTGCCTGGCCTGATCTCTTAAGCCTTCATGCGTGCGCGTGCCGCCTCGCCGAAGGCTGTAAACAGGATTTGTGAATGTGGGTTTTCAGCCACATCATATTCAGGATGCCATTGAACGCCCAGCGCGAATGATTTTGCATTTTTAACTGAAACAGCTTCAATCACCCCATCATGGGCGGTGGCTTCAACATGGAGTTGATCGGAAATGCGCGCAATTGCCTGGCGGTGCAGGGAATTGATCGTGATCTCGGGTTCATTGATCAGCTTTGCGAGCACCCCTTCATGCGCCAAGGTTACTGTATGTCGTGGCCCATAGCGAATATCGAGCTCGGCTTTGGTATCGCCTAAATGATCGAAATGACCGGTTTTTTGATGGATATTATGCATCAATGTGCCCCCCAGGGCGACATTAAGCTCTTGAATGCCGCGGCAAATGGCAAACATCGGTATATTTTCTTCAAGGGCGATCTTGATAAGAGGCAGGCTGGCGGCATCGCGGATCTCATCATAGGGTTCGGCATTTATGCCATCGTTGTGATAGCGGTCGGGATGCACATTACTGGGTGCGCCGGTAACCAGGATCCCGTGCAATTGTTTTAGTGTTGCGCGCAAGTCCTGGGTATTTCCCAAGGCAGGTAGCAGCACCGGCAGGCCACCAGAGCCTTCGCTGACAGCGCTGGAATATTTGTCGCCAGAGCTGTGATGAAGCAATCCCATGGCTTCAAAGGTATCGGCAGGCAGGCCGATTAAGGGCTTTGGGTCTTGGCTATGTGGCATGTAATTTGGTCCTCAAATGAACTGTGCGTACACTATCACGCTAATTTGATTTAGCTTTCAATCGTGAATTTATCACGAAAATCGATTGCGCAGTGGGTGTTTTCCCATCAAAGCAGCTTGCAATGTGAACAGGAATATTGAACTCTTAAAGCAAGCGGTGAGGTGAGAGTGCTAAATCCTTATCTGGTTGCAGAGGTGAGACTATAGAATGCAACTTGATCGGGCGGGCGCATCGAACCCATACATGCCGATGCCTAAGTGGGCAGCGGAAGTGATTTATTAGTATTTAGGGAGGGATCGTTTATGGATCGCCGTTCATTTATAAAAAAAGCTGGTGTGGTTGCAGGGGCTGCCGCCACAACAACACTTGCAACACCAGCCATTTCGCAGGGCGTTAAAGAACTCAAAATGGTCACATCATGGCCGAAAAATTTTCCAGGACTTGGAACCGCCGCACGCCGGTTTGGCGAACGGCTCGAAGCGCTTTCAGGTGGTAAATATAAAGTGCGCCTGTTTGCCGGTGGTGAGCTGGTGAGCCCAATCAAGTGTTTAGACGCTATTCAACAGGGAACCGCCGACCTTTATCATTCAGCCGATTATTATTATCGCGGTAAAAATGAAGGCTTTGGCTTTTATACTGCCGTGCCGTTTGGGTTTACGCCAAATGAAATGGATGCCTGGTTGCACCATGGCGGCGGGCAGCAGCTTTGGGATGAACTTGGCAAGGATTTTGGCGTCAAGGCCTTTCCATGCGGTAATACCGGCTCGCAAATGGGTGGCTGGTTCCGCAAGCCGGTTAAATCCCTGGAAGATTTCAAGGGTTTGAAAATGCGTATTCCAGGTCTTGGCGGTAAAGTTATCGATGCTCTTGGTGGCTCGGCCCAACTTTTGGGCGGTAAGGATATTATGCCAGCACTGACATCCGGCACAATTGACGCAACGGAATGGGTTGGCCCGTGGAATGATTTGGCCTTTGGGTTCTACAAAGTGCTCAAGCATTATCACTTCCCAGGTTTTCATGAGCCCGGCTCAACTTTGAGCCTTGGTATTTCGGCTAAGCTGTGGGGCGGTTTGTCCAAGACCGATCAATTGCTGTTCCAAACCTGTGCGCATGCTGAAAACAATTATAACCTGGCAGAGTTCAACGCCAATAATGGGGCCGCACTGAACACGCTGCTGACAAAGCATGGTGTTCAGCTTCATGAGTTTCCTGATGATGTTTATAAAGCCATGGGCGTTGCGTCGAAAGATGTGCTGGCAACAGCCGGTAATTCCTCACCGATTGCCAAGAAAGTTTATGAAAGCTTCCTGGCCTTCCGTAAGAACGCTGTGGGCTGGTCAAAACTTTCTGATCAGTCTTACATGAAGAAAAGAGAACTCACGAAGTTCTAAATTAAATAACCGCCGCTGGAGCAATCCGGCGGCGGTTTGCTTTATACCTGCCTTATTGATACGCGGTTCTAGGCGCTGAATTGTGGTGCTTATTTCTGGGCTTCTGTCATAGCATAGTGGTTTTGTGAGGGGCATTATCTCTAGGCACGGGGATATTAAATCATGACTGGAATGCTTCATTTTTGCCGTTTGATTGACGGCCTTAATACACGCGTCGGCCATTTGGTTGCTTGGTGCGTGGTCTATATGGTTTTGGTGCAATTTGCGGTGGTGATTTTGCGCTATGTGTTTTCTATGGGCTTTATCGCGATCGTTGAATCAATCTGGTACATGCACGGCATGTTGTTCATGATTGGGGCGGGCTACACATTGTTGAAAGACGGCCATGTGCGGGTTGATTTGTTTTACCGCGAAGCACAGCCGCGTACCAAAGCCTGGGTTGATCTTTTGGGATCGGTGATTTTTCTCCTGCCCGTTGCAGCTCTCACGTTTTGGTATTCCTTTAGCTACGTAACCAATTCCTGGAAAGTGTTTGAAGTTTCATCCGAAGCCGGCGGCATGCCTTTTATCTATCTCTATAAAACAGTGATCTGGGTATTCGCCGTACTTATTGGTCTGCAAGGGATATCACTGGCGATCAAGGCATTGGCTTTTCTCAAAGGTGCGTCGGACCAATATGACGCGGCGTCATAAAAAGGTTGGTGAGGGGGATTTATGAGCTTTTTGCTACAGCCGGAAGTTTTATGTCTCATTATGTTTTTGACCGCCTGCAGTCTTTTGCTGGTGGGGTTTCCCGTTGCCTTCACTCTGGCTGGAACTGCCAGCATTTTTGCTTTTCTAGGCTATCTGCTAGGTGTTTTTGATCTTTCATTTCTGACCGCTTTTCCCCAGCGAATATTCGCTATTATGAATTCGGAAATTCTGGTGGCCGTGCCACTTTTCGTCTTCATGGGCGTTATGCTGGAACGCTCCAAGGTTGCCGAAGAGTTGCTTGATAATATGGGGCGCTTGTTTGGCGCGTTTCCCGGCGGTTTGGTGTTTTCGGTTTCTATTGTGGGTGCTTTGCTGGCGGCTTCTACCGGCATCGTGGGTGCCACGGTTGTGACCATGGGGTTGTTATCGCTGCCAACAATGCTCAAGCGCGGCTATAGCAAGACACTTGCGTGTGGGTCGATTGCAGCCTCGGGTACGCTTGGCCAAATCATCCCGCCTTCTATTGTTCTGGTGCTGCTGGGTGATCAACTTTCAACCGCTTATCAAAACGCGCAATTTGCGCAAAATAATTTTTCACCAGACACGGTTTCGGTCAATGATCTGTTTGCCGGGGCCTTGCTGCCGGGGCTTATGCTGGTTGGTTTGTATTTGCTCTACCAATTGGGTTTTGCGCTTTTAAAGCCTGACCAAACACCTGCCATCCCACGCGATGAATTGCTTGGTGATGAGGCCGGTGATGTTTTTCGTCACTTGTTGCGCGCTCTATTTGCGCCGGTGGCTTTGATCGTTGCTGTTTTGGGCTCAATTCTAGGTGGGCTTGCGACACCCACAGAAGCTGCTGCCGTTGGTGCTGTGGGGGCTACCATGCTGGGCGGCTATAGGGTCAATGAAGCGCGCGGACGGCCTATTGTCTTCGCGTTGTTTTGCATGATCGGGCTGCTGATTTTGACCTATTTGTTTGATCTGCGTATTCAACGCACTGTCATTCCAACACATGAACTGATTGCCTTTTGGGTTGCAATTTTTCTGACGATTGGTCTTGGTTGGGGCATATTGATGGCGTTTATGCGCACGTTCAACCAGATTGGCGAAGATGGCATTAATGTGCTTTCAAGCGTCATGCGCTCCACGCTGTTGATCTCTTCAATGGTGTTTATCATTCTGGTGGGCGCGTCCATGTTCTCGCTGGTGTTTCGTGGGTTTGGCGGCGATGTTCTAATCGAGGAGTTTCTTAAAAGCCTTCCCGGCGGTACGTTTACTGCCATGCTGCTTGTCATGCTTGTTATGTTTGTGATGGGTTTTTTCCTCGATTTTCTTGAAATCATATTCATCGTTGTGCCGATTGTAGCTCCCATTTTATTGCAGATGGAGGTTGAGCCAGGTGTGTTGATGAACCCTGTTTGGCTGGGTGTGATGATGGCGATTAACCTGCAAACGTCTTTTCTGACCCCGCCATTTGGGTTTGCGTTGTTTTATCTTAGAGGGGTGGCGCCAGATTCCGTGCGTACTGCTGATATTTATCGCGGCGTGTTCCCGTTCGTTGCAATCCAGGTCCTGGCCTTGGTCATTATTTGGTATTTACCAAAGGTTGCAACCTGGTTGCCGTCATTGCTTTATGCTCAATAACCTCAAGCTTGATCCTATCTTAACCAGTCGAATTAAGTTGATTTGACAGGTTTTCCTGATTTATGTCAGTATTATTGACCTAAATGATTCCACGCCTTTGTGCCTGTATTTATTAGCAGGGGTGCCATCGGGAGTATTTCATGCGGCTTAACGATGTCAGCTTGAATGACAAATATGACCTGAAAAAATCCACTATCCTGCTTAACGGAACGCAAGCCATTTTGCGCGCCATGATGATGCAGCATGCGCGTGATGCGCAAGCCGGGCACAACACAGCAGGGTTTGCGACAGGGTATCGCGGCTCCCCCATAGGCGGGCTTGATCAGCAATTCTTCCGCATGCAGTCTCAACTTGGCGATCATAATATTACCTTCACGCCTGGTCTAAATGAGGATCTTGCGGCAACGTCGCTTTGGGGCGCACAGCAGGCTGAATTGCGTGGTGAGGGGCGCTATGATGGTGTGTTTGGCGTTTGGTATGGCAAGGGGCCGGGTGTTGACCGGTCGGGTGATGTGTTTCGCCACGCTAATCTTTCGGGCACATCGCCTTTGGGTGGTGTGTTGGCCTTGATGGGCGATGATCATACGTGCGAGAGTTCCACCACGGCACACCAAAGCGAATTTGGCCTGGTTGATGCCATGATGCCGATCCTCAATCCGGCCGGCGTTCAAGAATTGCTTGATTATGCTTTGCTGGGCTGGGCCTTGTCGCGCTATTCGGGCTGCTGGGTCGGGCTTAAGTGCGTTAAAGACAATATTGAATCAACTGCTGTGGTTGATGGCCATCTGGATCGCATAAAAATTGTTGAGCCGGATGATTTTATAATGCCTGAAGGCGGTCTGAGCATTCGTGTGTCCGATCCACCGCTGGCGCAAGAGCGCCGGCTGCACGAGCACAAACATGATGCTGTGCGCGCTTTTGCGCGGGCCAATAAAATCGATAAATTGATCTATGCCGGTGGTAAAAAGCCGAAGATCGGCATTGTCACAATGGGTAAATCCTATCTTGATGTGGCCCAAGCGCTTGATGAGTTGGGCATTGATGAGACGGAAGCCGCCAAGCTTGGTCTTAAACTTTACAAAGTCGGTATGGTTTGGCCGCTTGAACCAGAAGGCATCAAGCGGTTTGCAGCGGGCCTTGATCTCATCATCGTGGTTGAAGAAAAACGCGGCCTTGTTGAACGCCAGATTAAAGCCATTTTATATGGCAGCAAAAATGCGCCTTATGTGATCGGCAAAAAAGATGAAGAAAATGCCGAGCTGTTTTCGCCTTATGGCGCGCTTAATCCCAATGATATCGCCCTTGAAGTTGGCAAGCGTCTGTTTGTCGGCAAACAAGGGGCAACACGCGCCAACCGATTGGCGGATATTGCCTCGGTTCAAAAGATCGCTGGCGGGCTAACGTCTGCTGCGACACGCTCACCTTATTTTTGCGCGGGCTGTCCGCATAATTCCTCGACCGTCTTGCCTGAAGGCGCGCGCGGTTATGCGGGTATTGGCTGTCACTGGATGGTGCAATCGCTTGATCGCAAGACCGAGGGCTATACCCATATGGGTGGCGAGGGTGCAAACTGGATCGGTGAAGCGCCGCATTCAACGCGCAAGCATATCTTTCAGAACCTAGGTGATGGCACTTATAATCATTCAGGCTCGCTGGCGATCCGGGCGGCGATGGCAGCGAAGGTCAATATCACTTTTAAAATCCTGTTCAATGATGCGGTTGCCATGACCGGCGGTCAGCCCCATGAAGGTGGCCTCACAGTTGATGCTATTGCTCATCAGGTGATGGCGGAAGGGGTTGAAACCCTTTATGTGATTTCCGATGAGCCGGAGAAATATTCAACGCACGATTTGCCCAAGCAAGCCAAAGTTCGCCACCGGGACGATCTCAACCTTGCGCAATTGGAGCTTGAAGGTATCGGTGGTGTGAGTGTTCTGATTTATGACCAGACGTGCGCTGCCGAAAAACGCCGCAGGCGCAAACGCGGCACATTTCCTGACCCTGCCAAACGCGTGTTTATCAATGAATTGGTGTGTGAAGGCTGCGGTGATTGCTCGGTTCAATCGAATTGCCTGGCGATAGCTCCTGTTGAGACAAAATTTGGCCGTAAGCGCCAGATTGATCAATCAAGCTGTAACAAAGATTATTCCTGTGTAAATGGGTTTTGCCCAAGCTTTGTGACCGTTCATGGTGGTGCTTTGCGCTCGCCCGCCCAGGAAAAAGTGGCGGGTTCTGATGTCAGCAAAGCTTTTGCTGCTTTGCCCGAACCGGACAGCAAAGCTTTGACACAGCCCTTTAATATTGTGATCGGCGGGGTAGGCGGCACAGGCGTTGTGACCATTGCGGCCCTGCTTGGCATGGCAGCACATTTGGAAGGCAAGGCGTGCGGTATTATTGATATGGCGGGTCTGTCCCAAAAAGGCGGCACTGTGTTGTCGCATGTTAAAATCGCCAATAAGCCTAGCGATATTCAAGCGATTAGAGTGGCCGAGGGTGCGGTTGATTTTGTACTTGGGTGCGATCTGGTGGTGGCAGGCTCTGCTGGTGTCTTGTCCTTGATGACACCAGGGCGCGCGCATGCGGCGGTTAACACGCATGAAACCATGCCCGCTGATTTTACTCGTGATGCCAACTATCAATTACCAAGTGCCAAACTTCATAAAAATATAGCCGACAGATTGGCGAAACAAGATGGCGGGTTTATCGAGGCGAGCCTGTTGGCCGCCAGGCTTACCGGCAATACGATTAGCGCCAATCTATTGCTTTTGGGGTTTGGCTATCAAAAAGGGTATTTGCCAGTTTCCTCTGCAGCGATTGAGCAAGCGATAACACTTAATGGCATCAGTGTTGAGATGAATATTGAAGCTTTTCGCTGGGGCCGTAGAGCGGCTTTTGAGCCAGAGCGCGTTCGTGAAATGGCCGGACTGAGCGATATTGAAACGCCAATGCGTGACGTGCCTTCGAGTTTGGATGATTTGATTGATTTTTATGCTGCTGAACTCACCACTTACCAAAATGAGGCTTATGGTGCCCGCTATTGTGCCCTGATTGAACGCGTGCGCCGGGCGCAAAAGGATATTGGTCACAAGAGTGATGAATTGCTGCACGCTGTTGTGCAATCCTATTTCAAGCTCCTGGCGTACAAGGATGAATATGAAGTGGCCCGGCTGTTCAGCGACGGGCGGTTTGCCAAACAACTCGAGCAGCAGTTTGAAGGCAATACGCAGCTGGAATTTCATTTGGCACCGCCTCTGATTGCCCGAAAGGACCCTGTTACCGGACATTTAAAAAAGCGGCGCTTTGGGGCTTGGGTCATGCCTGTATTCAGGCTTCTGGCTAAAGCCAGGTTTTTGCGCGACACGGCATTTGATCCGTTTGGTTACACACAAGAGCGTCAAACAGAGCGCCGCTCGATTGATGATTATGAAGTGTTGATGGATGAGGTGTTGGGTGGGCTTAACGCTTCAAACTATGCTTTGAGTGTTGAGCTGGCAGCCTTGCCGCAGAGCATCAAGGGTTTTGGCCATGTGAAACAGGCTTCGCTTGAGAATGCTCTTGTGCATAAAGACCTACTGCTTGAGCGTTTTCATAACCAACCCTCTATAGAACAAACGCCGCCAGGTGCAGTAATAGAGGCTCCGCAATCGGTTGCCTAAAGGTTGTTGCTTAAACGTGTCTTTCCATAAAGTGGGAATATTCCCACTCGTACTGCGGTTGCCTCATTTGGAGGTTGACTTTCTTTGTGATGACCCACAGTTTTATCGTCTAAGAGTTATCGTTGGATAATAATATTATGTTGTGAGGGCATATATTCAGCGCTGACTTTCTTGTGACCGGGTATCAAAATTCTGTGCTTGGTTTCGAGAGACTGCTGAGGGTATGATCATTTGATACCGTACTGGTGAGGCAGCTGATACCGTACTGGTGAAGCAGCGTTTATAGGGGAGTTAATGGTGGCGTCCAAGACCCGTGCATCTTCGCATGAGGATACGTTTCCAAAACTTTTGCTTAGAAATGCCAAGATTTACGGATCGCGTTCTGCGATACGTGAAAAAGATTTGGGCATTTGGCAAAGCTGGACCTGGGCTGAAGTGCTTGAGGGTGTTCGCTCACTTTCGATTGGCATGCAAAAGCTTGGTCTCAAGCGTGGCGATCATGTAGCAATTGTCGGTGATAATCGTCCCAGACTTTACTGGACCTTTGTGGCCGCCCAAGCCTTAGGTGCTGTGCCGGTGCCGGTCTATCAAGATTCGGTTGCCGAAGAGATGGCCTATGTGCTGGAGCATGCCGGGATAAGCTTTGCTGTGGTTGAGAACCAGGAACAAGTTGATAAGCTTCTTGAGATTTCAGACACGTTCAAAGGCATTAAGCATATTGTCTATGATAATGACCGCGGCTTGCTCAATTATGAAGTGAAAAAGCTTCATGCGCTTGACGATGTACAAGAGCTTGGCCGGAAAGCCTTGGCAGAAGATCCGAAACAAGAAGATAAATGGCTCAAAGAAATCGCCAAAGGCAAGGCTGAGGATACTTCCATCATCTTGTATACCTCGGGTACGACGGGCAAGCCCAAAGGGGTTGTTTTAAGCCATGCCAATGTTTTGATCACGGCGGCCAATGGTAATGAATTTGATAATCTGGATGAAACCGAAGAAGTGATCGCTTACTTGCCCATGGCTTGGGTGGGGGATCATATCTTTTCATTCGGCCAATCATTCGAGGCAGGGTTTTGTGTGTCTTGTCCTGAAAATGTCGATACAGGTCAAGATGACCGCCGTGAGATTGGTCCTACCTATTTTTTCGCCCCGCCACGGGTTTATGAAAATCTGCTCACGCTGATTATGGTTAGAATGGAAGATGCCGGTAAACTTAAACGGAGCATGTTCCATTATTTCCTTGGCGTTGCAAACCGGGTCGGTGAGAAAATTCTCAATGGTGAAAAGGTCTCATTTAAAGATCGTTTGTTATATTGGCTTGGGGATTTTTTGGTTTATGCACCGCTCAGAAACCGCATGGGCTTTAGCCGCCTGAAAGTGGCCTATACGGCAGGTGAGGCCATTGGTCCGGAAATTTTCCGGTTTTATCGCTCCCTGGGCCTCAATCTCAAACAGCTTTATGGTCAGACAGAAGCAGGCGTTTATATTTCCATGCAGCCCGATGGTGAGATTTTTGCCGATACGGTCGGTAAGCCGGCACCGGATGTTGAGATTAAGATTGCCAAGAATGGCGAGGTGCTTTATCGCGGCCCAGGTGTCTTTCAGGAATATTACAAGAACGCTGCTGCCACAAAAAAAACCAAGTCCAAAGATGGTTGGGTTCATTCAGGGGATGCCGGATTTTTCGATGATCTCGGTAATTTAAAAATCATTGACCGGGCGACTGATGTCGGCAAGCTCAAGGATGGCACTTTGTTTCCGCCAAAATATATTGAAAACAAACTGAAATTTTATCCTGACATCCAGGAAGTCGTCGCCTTCGGTGATGGGCGTGATTATTGCTCGGTTTTTATCAATATTGATCTAACGTCTGTTGGCAATTGGGCTGAACGTAATGATGTTATCTATGGCAGCTATCAAGAGCTTGCAGCGCACGCCCAAGTTTATGACATGATCGAGGCCCATGTGGATGAGGTCAACCGTGATTTGGCAAGCGAGCCTGATGTTGCCGGATCCCAGATCAAGCGTTTCTTGATTTTGCACAAAGAGCTTGATGCGGATGATGGTGAGATCACGCGCACAAGTAAAGTCAGGCGCGGATTTGTGGGCGAGCGATATGCGGTGCTGATCAAGGCGCTTTATGACCCCAAGAAGACGCGACAGAAAATCAAAACTGAAGTCACCTTTGAAGATGGCCGCAAGGGGGTTATCTCGGGCGATATCGAAATCCGGGATATGAAAACCTATCCACCGCAGAAATTTGCCGAGGCGGCCGAATGAAGGAGGATGTCAGCAAAGCAAGCGTTGTTGGTGGCGCAATCCTTGATGTCAAAAACATCTCACTCTCCTTTGGCGGCGTTAAGGCTATCACCGACGTGAGCTTTGATATCAAGCGCGGCGAAATTCGCGCCATTATTGGTCCTAATGGTGCTGGCAAGACGTCCATGCTTAATGTCATTAACGGGTTTTATCACCCCCAAGAAGGCACGATCACTTTTAAAGGCCAAACCCGCGCGCAGATGCGGCCGCATGTGGCGGCCAGCCAAGGCATTGCCCGGACTTTCCAAAATGTTGCTTTGTTTCACGGCATGTCGACGCTGGATAACATCATGGCCGGGCGCAATATGGTGATGAAACGAAATTTTTTCTTACAAGCGCTTTATTGGGGGCCGGCCAAACGCGAAGAGATGGCGCACCGCGTGTTTGTCGAACAAGTTATCGATTTCCTCGGCATTCAACATATTCGCAAAAACATTGTCGGGCAACTGCCCTATGGCCTGCAAAAGCGGGTTGAATTTGGCCGCGCACTTGCGGCCGAGCCGGACCTTTTGTTGTTGGACGAGCCGATGGCAGGCATGAACACGGAGGAGAAGGAAGACATGTCGCGCTTCATTCTCGACGTTAACGATCAATTCGGCACCACGATCGCGTTGATCGAGCATGATATGGGCGTGGTGATGGATTTATCCGACCGGGTGGTTGTTCTTAATTACGGCCGCAAAATCGCCGATGGCACGCCTGATGAGGTGCGCAATAATAAAGAAGTGATCGACGCTTATCTGGGTGTTGCTCATGATTAAAATGCACTACGAAAGATTATCATGGAAACGTTAGCCGCTATTTTTGTAAATCCGTTTATCGAGATTGCAGATTCGCCGACTTTCTTCGCCGAAGTTGTGATCAACGGCTTGCTCTCAGGCGTTATGTATTCTCTGGTAGCACTTGGTTTTGTGCTGATTTTCAAGGCCTCAGGCGTGTTTAATTTCGCCCAAGGTGCCATGGTCCTGTTTGCTGCTTTAACCCTGGTCGGATTGATGGAACGCGGCGTGCCGGTTGTTGTCGCAATCGCTATTTCGGCTGCGGTCATGGTGGTGTTGGCTTGGGCAATTGAGCGGCTGATGTTGCGGCATTTGGTCAATCAAGAAGGCATAATTTTGTTCATGGCAACGATTGGGCTTAATTTTCTGCTCGAAGGCAGCGGCCAGATCGCCTGGGGCAGCAATGTTCATAAACTCGATGTTGGCTTGCCGGATGAAAGCTTTGAGGTTGCCGGTATTTTATTAAACACGTTCGATTTGTCCGCCGCCGTAATAGCAGCGGTCATAGTGGCAGCCCTTGCGGCATTTTTCCAATGGACGTCCACGGGGCGTGCCTTGCGCGCCGTGGCGGATGATCACCAGGCGGCCATGTCGGTTGGCATTCCGCTGAAAACCATCTGGATAATTGTTTGGTCGGTCGCGGGTTTCGTGGCTTTGGTGGCGGGCGTTATGTGGGGGACGAAGAACGGGGTTCAGTTTTCTTTGTCATTGATAGCCCTTAAAGCCTTGCCAGTGTTGATCCTGGGCGGCTTTACCTCGGTGCCGGGGGCTATTGTCGGCGGGTTGATTATCGGGGTTGGCGAGAAAGTATCGGAAATTTATTGGGGGCCTGCCTTTGGCGGGGCTATTGAAGGTTGGTTTGCCTATATGCTGGCACTTGCCTTTTTAATGTTCCGCCCCCAAGGGCTGTTTGGCGAAAAGATCATAGAAAGGGTGTGATCGGAAATGTTTTATCGCGAAGTCGGTCAATTCAAAACCAACTATCAGACAGATCAGGCCATTTTCCCGATCCTGCTGGATCGCTGGTTTATCATCTTAACCCTGGTTGTGGCGTTTGGCGTGGTGCCGTTTGTCGCCAATGAATATTGGCTGCAGGCGATCTTGATCCCGTTTTTAATTTACTCGCTGGCCGCCATCGGCCTTAACCTGCTAACCGGTTATGCCGGGCAAGTGTCTTTGGGCACGGGCGCGTTCATGGCGATCGGCGCTTATGCCACTTATAAGATCACGACGGGTTTTCCCGATATCAATATTATCGTGGTTTATCTGCTGTCCGGATTGAACGCGGCCGCCGTTGGCGCTTTGTTTGGGCTACCAAGCCTGCGCATTAAAGGGTTTTATCTCGCGGTCGCAACGCTTGCCGCCCAGTTCTTTATTCTTTGGCTGTTCAACAAGGTCGGCTGGTTTTACAACAATAATCCCTCAGGCACGATCACAGCTCCTCCGAGAACGCTGTTTGGAATTATGATTTCAGGCCCGGAAGCCACCGCCATGACGCGTTATTTCGTCTGTCTGAGCTTCTTATGTGTGCTCGGCCTTGCCGCCAAAAACCTGGTGCGCGGGCGCATCGGTCGCTCGTGGATGGCTATTCGCGACATGGATATAGCCGCCGAGATCATCGGCATCGAGCCGTTGAAAACCAAGCTTTTGGCGTTTGCCATCTCGTCATTTTACTGCGGGGTTGCGGGTGCTTTGTTTATTTTTGCCTGGCTCGGGAGTGCTGAGACCGAGGCGTTCGACATTTTCGTGTCGTTCCAAATTTTGTTCATGATCATTATCGGTGGGCTAGGCTCCATCCTGGGGTCTATCCTTGGGGCGGCGTTTATTACGGTTTTCCCAATATTCCTCACCAATGTGCCGCCGATGATCGGGATCCCGATCCCGATCGATTTATCGAAACACATTGAGGAAATATTATTTGGTGCCCTGATCGTGATTTTCCTAATCCTGGAGCCCCATGGGCTTGCCAGGCTGTGGTCGATTGCAAAAGAGAAATTAAGAAGATGGCCATTTCCTTATTAGGTCATGGAATTAAAAAGTGCGGTCGTTCACTATGCGACCTAAGTCCGTTGGCCGAAACTTATAGGTCGTGCTAACGTTAGTAAAACAAGAGACCGATAACGGTCCGTTCAACCATTAGGGAGGAAGTAAAATGACAGTAAAAAATTTAATTTTGGCAGCACTCGGCACGGCAATCGGCGTGACGGGTATTGTGGCTGCCGAGCAGGCCGCAGCGGAAGAACAATTCTTCCCCATGCTGGTCTATCGTACCGGGCCTTATGCGCCAAGTGGCATTCCCGTGGCAAATGGGTTTCGCGATTATTACAAACTCATCAATGCGCGCGACGGCGGCGTTAACGGTGTTAAGCTCACATTTGAAGAATGTGAGACCAAATACAACACCAAGCTTGGTGTCGAATGCTATGAAAAGCTCAAGAAAGGCGGCACTCACGGGGCGTCTTTGATCAATCCGTATTCAACCGGTATTACTTATCAGCTGATCCCGAAAGCGTCAGTGGACAAAATTCCGATCTTGAGCATGGGTTATGGCCGCACGGCAGCTGCTGATGGCCGCGTATTCCCGTGGACGTTCAACTTTCCGACCTCGTATTGGAGCCAGGCATCGGCCTTTATCAACTATGTCGGCAAACAAGAAGGTGGTCTTGCCAAGCTCAAAGGCAAGAAGATCGTTCATGTCTATCACAATTCGGCCTATGGCAAGGAAGCCAATCCGACCTTGGAAGCGCTTGCGAAAAAATATGGCTATGATTTGACGCTTTTGGCCGTTGACCATCCCGGTCAGGAACAAAAAGCGACATGGCTGCAAGTCCGCCGCAAAAAGCCCGATTGGATATTCATGTCCGGCTGGGGTGTTATGAACCAGGTTGCGATCAAGGAAGCGAACGCGATCAAGTTTCCGATGGATCATTTCGTCGGCAATTGGTGGTCGGGTACGGATGCAGATGTGATCCCGGCTGGTAAGGGTGCGGTTGGCTATAAATCCGCGACATTCCACGCTGCGGGTGCGGGTCACAAGATCCATCAGGACATTATCAAGCATGTCTATGGAGGTGACGCTGCCAAGGCCAAGGCCAATAATATCGGCGAAGTGCTTTATAATCGTACCTTGGTGAACGCCATGTTTGCTGTCGAAGCCGTTCGCACGGCGCAAGCCAAATTCGGCAAAAAAGCCATGACCGGCGAACAAGTCCGCTGGGGTTTGGAAAATCTTGATGTTACGGCAGCCCGTTTGAAAGCACTGGGCATGGAAGGTTTCACCAATCCGGTGAAAGTCTCTTGTGCCGATCATGAGACCGGCGGGTCGGTTATCTTCCAGCAATGGGATGGCAAGCAGTGGAAATTCGTTAGCGAGTGGACACCGGTCATGAAAGACGTGGTGCGTCCGATGATCGAAACTGCTGCGGCTGCTTACGCCAAGGAAAACAACATCACCCCGCGTGCGTGCAAATAAGCGCGGTGTGATAACACAGTGATAAAGAGCATAAACACATGAGTGAAAATGGAAGCCCCCTTCTCGAAGTCAATAATATCGAGGTTATTTATAACCACGTGATTTTGGTGTTGAAGGGGGTTTCTTTTGAAGTTCCCCAAGGCGGTATAGTCGCCTTACTCGGGGCCAATGGCGCGGGCAAGACCACCACGCTTAAAGCGATTTCTAATTTACTGCATGCCGAGCGCGGCGATGTTACCAAGGGGTCTATTAGTTATCTTGGCCAGCGGATCGAAAAACTATCGCCGAATGCTCTTGTTAAGCGCGGCGTGGTTCAGGTGATGGAAGGCCGGCATTGTTTTGAGCATTTGACCGTTGAGGAAAACCTGCTCACAGGTGCTTATACCAGACGTGACGGGTCGGCAGCGGTCAAGCGAGACATTGAGCTTGTTTATAATTATTTTCCACGTCTTAAAGAACGGCGCACCTCGCTTGCCGGCTATATCTCGGGTGGCGAACAACAAATGACGGCAATCGGCCGGGCGTTGATGTCGCGGCCCAAGATGATGTTGCTGGATGAGCCGTCCATGGGGCTGGCGCCGCAATTGGTCGAGGAGATTTTTGAGATCGTCAAACGTCTCAATGAAGATGAAAATGTCAGCGTTCTTTTAGCCGAGCAAAATACCAATGTTGCGCTACGGTATGCCACTTATGGCTATATTCTCGAAAATGGCCGGGTGGTGCTTGACGGTGAGGCTGATGCGTTGCGCGAAAACGAGGATGTCAAGGAATTCTATCTCGGCGTTTCCGGCGGTGACCGGAAATCGTTCCGTGACGTGAAACATTACCGCCGGCGCAAGCGCTGGTTGGCATAGGGCCAAGGTCCAGAGTTTTAAAATTTGAAACCCTAAATATATTTTCCATGAGGCGCGCCATGAGCGATGGCCAATATTACGATGCGCTTGAGACGCGAGAGGGGGCAGAACGGGATGCCGCCTTGTTTGACGCCTTGCGCACACAGGTTTCTGGGGCAATGTCTGCAGCACCCGGGTGGGCCAAGCAACTCGACGATATTGATCCAGAAAGCATAACCTCGCGGGCAGCGCTCGCCGATTTGCCGGTGTTGCGCAAAAGTGTTCTTAAAACTCTGCAAGAGGCTTCCCCGCCGTTTGGCGGATTTGTTACTTCTGATTGGGGAGATGTTGGGCGTGTTTTCATGTCGCCGGGGCCTATCTTTGAACCTGAGGGTTGTGGCAAAGATTGGTGGGGGGTTGCGCGTGCGCTTTACGCTGCGGGCGGCAGGCCAAGTGATTTGATCCATAATGCGTTCGCTTATCACATGACGCCGGCGGGTCATATGTTCGAAAACGGAGCGCAGGCCCTTGGTTGTGCCGTGTTTCCAGCAGGTGGCGGCAACACGGATATGCAGGTTGAAGCCATTTCAGCTCTTAAACCACGCGGGTATACGGGCACACCTGATTTCTTGAAAATTTTGCTGGATAATGCTGATGAGTTGGGGGTTGATGTTTCCTGTCTGCAATATGGGCTTGTTTCAGGGGCCGCGTTGCCGCCTTCATTGCGGCAAGAGCTTGGCAATCGCGATGTGCCGGTTGTGCAATGTTATGGCACGGCTGACCTAGGGATTGTGGCTTATGAATCCAGTGCCCAAGAAGGCATGATTGTGAACGAAGACTACATTGTCGAGATCGTGCGGCCCGGCACGAGCGACCCGGTTGATGAAGGCGTGGTTGGCGAGGTGGTTGTCACACGGCTGAATGCGGATTATCCGATGATCCGGTTCGCCACAGGAGATTTGTCGGCTGTGTTGCCGGGGGCCTCGCCTTGTGGACGCACTAATATGCGGATTAAAGGCTGGATGGGACGCGCTGATCAGACCACCAAAGTACGAGGCATGTTTGTTCATCCTGAACATGCAGCGGTTGTGGCAAAAAGTGTTGATGGTATTGAAAAGCTACGGTTTTTGGTGAGCCGCAAGAATGAGCAAGATGTGCTGACTGTTATGGTTGAAAGCACAAAGAGTGATGCAAATCTGGCAGAGAAAATTGCAGATAAGGTGCGGGCCGTTTGCAAGGTTAGGGGTGAGGTTGAATTTGTGGCTCCCGGCAGCTTGCCAAATGATGGTATTGTTATTGCCGATGAGCGGACATATGAGTAATGGTGATTTCATTGTCACAATGAATGTCCTCCAAGAGGTTTTGCTTTCCGTGTGCATTTAGGGCAAAACAACTCTTATGGATCACTTGCCTGAAAACCATCCTGCGATTTCAGTTGCAAAGATTGGCGTATTGCTGATCAATCTCGGTACGCCTGAAGCCACGGATTATTGGTCAATGCGGCGCTATTTGAGTGAGTTTTTATCTGATCCGCGGGTGATCGAGGTAAACCCGCTAAAATGGCAGCTCATTTTGCAGGGCATTATTCTCACCTTCCGGCCAAGCAAAAGCGGCAAAGCTTATAAACAGATTTGGAACACGCACGCCCAAGAAAGCCCGCTTAAGACCGTAACGCGGGAGCAATCAAAGCTTTTGGCAAAAGCATTGGGGGCCCAAAAAAATATAGTGGTTGATTGGGCGATGCGCTATGGCAAACCTGCCATTGCTGATCGCTTGCAGGGCTTAAAAGACCAAGGCTGTGATCGTGTTTTATTGTGCCCGCTTTATCCGCAATATAGTGCGAGCACCACAGCAACGGCCAATGATAAAGCATTTACAGCGCTTAAATTCATGCGTTGGCAACCAGCGGTCCGCACGCTGCCGCCTTATTTTGATCATCCAGCCCATATTGAGGCTTTGGCTGCATCGCTTAAAGCCCATCTCAAAACACTTTCCTGGAAGCCTGACCTTGTGCTGGCTTCGTTTCACGGTTTGCCGCTAAGTTATGTTGAGAAGGGCGATCCCTATTATGATCATTGTTGCAAAACGACCCAGCTGCTGCGGAACAAGCTTAAGTGGTCTGATGAACGACTGCTATTGACGTTTCAATCACGCGTGGGGCGTGAAGAATGGCTCAGGCCATATACCGATGAAACTCTTATGCGCCTGGGCAAAGAGGGCGTTAAACGGCTGGTTGTGATTACACCGGGTTTTTCAGTTGATTGTGTCGAGACTTTGGAAGAGATTGATATTGCGGGGCGCAAGATTTTTATGGATCATGGAGGTCAGGATTTTTCGATGGTTCCTTGCTTAAATGCCTCAAAACCCGGCATGAGCATGCTTAAGTCAATTATTTATCAAGAATTACAGGGGTGGATTTAGTCTAGCTATTGAATTCATCCGCGTGCGAACGTATATGTAATTAATTGCGCGTCAATTTCTAGTTATAATCAATATAGATTAAAGTTGTGTTGTCTTTTGTTTAAATAATGGAGGGGAGATATGGATATGTTCTTAGGATCAAGCATTTTTGTCATTGTATTACTTGTTCTTGCTTTTTTAATACTTTCTCAAGGTGTTCGAATGGTCAGCCAGGGGTATAATTATACGGTTGAGCGTTTCGGCAGATATACAAGAACCCTGAAACCTGGCCTCGGTATTATCATACCGTTGATCGACCGGATCGGTTCTAAAATGAATATGATGGAGCGGGTGCTTGAGGTGCCGGGCCAGGAGGTTATTACCAAAGATAATGCCATGGTTCATGTCGATGGCATTACGTTTTTTCATGTGCTGGATGCGGCTGAGGCAACTTATGAGGTCAATAATCTTGAAAATGCGATCCTCAATCTCACCATGACCAATATTCGTACTGTTATGGGGTCCATGGATCTTGATCAATTGCTGTCGCACCGTGATGAAATCAATGCCAAATTATTACAAGTGATTGATGAGGCAACACAGCCGTGGGGCATTAAAGTTACGCGTATTGAGATTAAAGATATCAACCCGCCGCGTGATCTGGTTGATTCTATGGCGCGGCAGATGAAGGCCGAGCGTGAAAAACGCGCGACTATTCTGGAGGCTGAGGGTATGCGCCAGGGCGAAATTCTGAAAGCTGAAGGCGAGAAACAAGCTCAGGTTTTGGCGGCTGAAGGCCGCAAGGAAGCTGCTTTCAGAGATGCTGAGGCGCGTGAACGCCAAGCTGAGGCTGAGGCTAAAGCGACCGCAATGGTGAGTGAGGCGATCGCACAAGGGGACGTACAGGCAATCAATTATTTTGTTGCCAATAATTATGTCGATGCTCTCAAAGAGCTGGCGTCTGCGCCAAACCAGAAGGTCTTGATGATGCCGGTTGAGGCGTCTTCTCTAATTGGTAGTGTTGCCGGTATTGCCGAGATTACCAAGAGTGCGTTTTCGGATGATGATGGTCCTGCTTCGCGTTCAACACCAACACGGCCGCGTGGGTCTGTTCCGCCAACAAGCTAAATGAGGAGAGATAAAGTAAATGGATAATTTGTCTGCCTTTATTGCCGGGCTTGGCTTTTGGAACTGGTTGATTTTGGCCCTTGTTCTGCTGGTGTTTGAATTGATGTTGCCGGGTGTTTATTTCCTCTGGCTTGGCGTTGCTGCCGCTGTCGTTGGTGGTGCTGTCTGGCTGGTTGATATGAGCTGGCAATGGCAGGTGGCTTTGTTTGCTTTGCTTTCGATTGCCTCCGTTATCCTGTCGCGCCAACTGCTCAACAAGCCAGGCATGGAAGATACTGATGAGCCCAACCTTAACAAGCGGGCTCATCAGAATATCGGCAGGGTGGCCGTGCTTATCGATCCTATTAAAGGGGGGCGTGGGCGGATTAATCTTGGTGACACATTCTGGCACGTCAAAGGGCCTGAACTGCCCGCAGATACAGAGGTGAAAATCGTCGGGGTCGATGGGTCCGTGCTTGAGGTCGTGCCGGTTGAAGCAAAAGGCTGAGGCAAAGCTCTAGGGCTTGTGTTCGGCCGGTAATGGCGGGGCTTCGTTCATGATGACGATGGAAACCCGCCGGTTGGCCGCCATGAATGTATCTTCGGGAAATAGCGGTTCTGTGTCGGCTTTGCCTGTGACGGAAAAGAATTTGTCATGGGGCACGCCGGCAGCAGCCAATATGCGTCGTGCTGTGTTTGCGCGGTCCGCTGTAAGCTCCCATAAAGAATAGCCATCCTTTTTATACAGCTTGGTTGAATCGGTATGCCCGGTGATTTTGATGCGATTTGGCATGGCTTTTAGGACGGGCGCCATTTTTTGCAACAGCTTGGTGGTGTGCGCAAGTGGTTTTGAAGAGCCTGCTGCAAACATAGCGCGGCCTTCCTGATCCAATAATTGAATATGCAGGCCTTCCGGTGTTTCTTCCAGGACGATATTGTCTGACAGTTCAGTGATTTCCGGCATCTCTTGCCAGGCTTGCTTGAGCGAGGCTGATGCTAATGCAAATTGGCGCGGGCGCTCAATTTTAGCCTTTTTATAATCGTGAGTGTTGGCTTCGGGCCCTTGTTTGGGTTTTTGATTATGCTTTTTCTCGGCAAAATCACTGTCGTTTGGCCGTTCGACTGCCGACATATTTTTCACATAATCGCGTGTGGGACTGCCATGTATCTCGACTAGGCCGGCCTTGCGGGCTGTTGGCGTAACACCAAAAGCATCGCGCATGGAGCCTGCGACGACCTGCAGTTTTTCTTTGTCCTGAATCGAAAATGAAATCAGCAGAACGAAGAAACAGACCAAAAGCGACATAAGATCAGCGAAAGTGACGATCCAAGCTGGAGCGCCTTGCATTATGGGTGCTTTTTGTTTCGCCATTTTCTACAGCCTCATTTGCCGACAGATTCCGGGTCGAGTGCTCAATTAGGCCGCTTCGGCCAGTTCTGCCCGCTGCTTCTCTGGCAGATAGGATATCAACATTTCCTTGATGACATCCGGGCTTTTGTTTTCTCGGATTTGGGCAAGGCCATCAATAGCCAAGGTTAAATTGACCTGCTCGGTTTTGAATTTTGCATCAAGCTTGTCGGCAATCGGCAAGCAGATCATGTTGGCGATCATGGCGCCGTACAGTGTTGTCAGCAAAGCCACAGCCATGGACGGACCGATGGTGGAGGGATCATCCATGGTGCTCAACATTTGCACCAGACCAACCAGGGTGCCGATCATGCCGAAAGCCGGTGCTGAATCACCCATGGCTTTGAACATACGTTTGCCCTCTTCAAGCCGTTCCAGCATCAGATCACGCTCAAGTTCTAGGGAATCCACAATAAAGGGGCCATCATAACCATCGGCGATATATTGAGTGCCCTTGGCCAGAAACTCATCTTCAACCGGAATTCCTTCCAAACCAAGCGGTCCCTCTTTGCGGATCACGCCAGCAAGACGTGCTATTTCATCAATCAGCTCGCGCGGGTTGGATTTTTTCTGGGTGAAGGCAATCTTCGCCCCGATCAAAAAAGATGACAGGACGGAAGACAGCTGAAACCGTAGCACGGTTGCCGCTATGGTTCCTCCAATTACGATTAGCAAGGAGGGGCCATTGACGAATGTCATAAATTCGCCGCCCATGTAAATGGCGTATGACACAATGATACTGCCAAAAATGACGCCGAAAATTGTTGCTATATCCATGGTCTTGCCGTCTCCCGAAATCACATCCCGATTTGTCGTCTCCCCGCAGCAGACACATGTCTCCCGCTTAGGTTGATAGTTTAGCCATGGAACCCTAATTATTTTCTAAAATTTTGAAGTTCTTTGTAAGTTTTTATTTTTTATAAATTACGGTTAAAAATATATTTACGCGCTATATATGCTTTTATTTGAGTAATTGTAATTTTATATTCAAGTATGTATTTATATTGTTCACTTAATTCATGGTTAATATATCGTTATGACTTAATCTAAGTGCGATTCTTACAATGTTCTATATTCGTTTTAATTTAGAGAACCATGCGTTCACTTTCGCTTTATCCTTGGGGGTCAACGTCAAATCTAATTTTGTCCTCCGGATGAGAAAATCCTGGGCGCATTTTGCATCTTCACTTTTAACGGCATGATGCAGCTCGGCCTTCAAAATGCCTGGGGCGATTAATTTTGCTTGGGATTTATTTTTGCGCACGGCTTCAAATAGGGTCTCGATTTGGTCACCATAGGTAAAAGCCCAGCGTTGCCGAATGGGTTTGGGCAGGAAATCAGGTCCGTTCTCAGCCATTTGGCTCAAGGTTTCGCGGTCATACCGGCCGCCATGTAGTGGCGCTGTTGCGGTCCAGGAGGGGGTGGATTTAGCTCCCATTTGCTCCAGTTTCTTCATGATTTTTTCAGCCAAGCGGCGATGTGTGGTGAGTTTGCCGCCATAGACCATAACAAAGCCGCCCGTGCCGCAGGGTTTGGCAAAGATCTTTGATTGGCGGGTCACTTTGCTCAGGCTCTTTTTGTCGCTGCCAACAAGAGATCTGACACCTGCCCAGCTCCAAATCACATCATGGGCGGTGGCTGCACGGCCAGGATGCGCAAAATAGCGATTATAACAGTCCAACAAATAGTCTCGCTCTTGCGGGGTGCAAACAGCTTTGGCCGGATCACCGGTATGGGATTGATCGGTGGTGCCAATGACAAGATATTTGCTGCCCTGCCAGGGAATGGTAAAAATAACCCGGCCATCATTGTTTTGCAGTGTGAAGGCGGTTGTATCAGCCGGTTTGGGCATGTTGAGCACAATGTGGCTGCCGCGCACAAGCTGCAGACTGCGTCTGGGCAATGTGTCGTTTGTGCTGTCAGCGACATCATTGGCCCAGGGGCCGCCCGTGTTTACGACAAACCGGGCGAGGACGATATGCGTGTGACCGTCTTGTGAATAGTGAACATAATACCCGTTCTCGGCAGGTTCAATCTTTTCGACATTTCGCTGATTGGCAATATCAGCCCCGCGGGCGCGGGCATCAAGCAGGGTTTCCAGCACCAGGCGGGCATCATCAACCCAGCAATCGGCATAATGCAGCACCGAGGTGAGGTCTTGTTTGCGCAGCCGTGACAATTGATCAACTTCAGCTGAGCTTAATCTGCCACTTGAGGCCATCTGCTTGTGGCCAGACAGCAGGTCATAAATTTTAAGCCCGATCCATACCATCCAGGCAGGCCGCCTTTGGTCCTTTGTGATCGGCACCAGAAAACGCATGGGCATTGTTAGGTGCGGTGCGATTTTGAGCATGGTCTCTCGCTCGCCTAAAGCTTCGCGCACAAGGCTGAATTCAAAATGCTCAAGATAGCGCAGGCCGCCGTGGATTAATTTTGAGGATGCAGAAGATGTGGCCGAGGCGTAATCGTTTTTTTCTGCCAGCATGACAGATAATCCGCGGCCGATGGCGTCACGGGCAATTGCCGCACCATTTATGCCGCCACCGATGACAAACAGATCGACATGTTTATTTTTGTCAGCCATATCACACGTTCAATATTTCCGCAGCAAAGGTCTGCTGGATGCAAAACCATGACAGATTGGGCTTAAGATATGGCGAATGAATTTTGCGCTGCCGGTCTTAGGGTCACAGACCCTAAGCAACGCCTGCGTGCAGCAAGCCATGGATGTGGATGATGCCGACCGGTTTTTTGTTTTCTGTGACAAACAGGCTGGTGATTTCTGAATTGTTGATGGTTTCAAGGGCTGTGGAGGCAAGTTCGTCGGGTCCGATTGTAATCGGGTCAGGGGTCATGATGTCGCTAACCGTTGCTTGCAAGAGACTTTCCGACATATTGCGGCGCAAATCGCCATCGGTGATAATGCCTGCAAGATTGCCGTTGTCATCTGTCAGCCCTAAGCAGCCCATGCTTTTTTCGGTCATTTTCAATAGGGCATCAGACATGGACGCATTTACGGGCAATAGCGGGATGGCATCGCCCGTGTGCATTACGTCACGCACGAAACTCAGGGCTGCTCCCAGCTTGCCGCCGGGGTGAAGGGTTTTGAAATCTACCGAGTTGAAGCCTTTGTCTTCCAAAAGCGCAACAGCAAGCGCATCTCCAATGACCAATTGCATGGTCGTGGATGTTGTGGGTGCCAGGCCATTGGGGCAGGCTTCTTCATGTTTCGGCAAGGTGAGCACAACATCGGCGGCTTTGCCCAAGGTGCTGGCTTGTTTTGACGTGATGGCAATGAGGGGCACTGAAAACCTGCGCGAATAAGCGACCAGATCTTTTAATTCCTGTGTCTCGCCTGACCAGGACAAAACCAGCAAAACGTCGTTGGGTGTGATCATGCCCAAGTCGCCATGGCTGGCGTCACTTGGATGCAGAAACAGGGCAGGGGTTCCGGTTGATGCCAAGGTTGAGGCAATTTTGCGGCCAATTTGTCCGCTTTTGCCCATGCCTGATACGATGACGCGGCCTTGCGCCTCTTTTATGATGGCAATGGTGGCCAGAAAATTCTCAGCAATGGGGCCTGCCAGGCTTTGTGCTAGCCGGTTAAGGCCGGCAGCTTCCACCTCCAGGGTGCGCAAAGCGGTCAGAAGCGCCTGGCTGGTTTGTTGTGATTTGGCTGTTGTGGTCATTTAACTCATACATTCAAAATCATATTTTCGCCCATCATACAGGTTTTGTGTGTTTTGTGAGGAGGAATAATGCATGTTTGCACGGACACTTTTTATTTATTTATTACACCTCTTCTTAACTCTAAAAATCATATGGTTACCAATATCTCAAAGTTTGAGTGGTGTGCTTTTGTAGAGTTTGTTGCGCGCCGAGTTGTTGTGCAGTCGAGCGTTGTATGTGTAAAGCGTTGTTTCAAGTGCGTCTTGTTGGAGTAGCTGTTGTAAGCCTGATGGTGTCGGCTTGTTTTGTGCCTGCTGTTATGGCTCAAAATGCAACCGATCTCCCCCCTGCATATCCACAGAATAGTTTGTCTGATAATATCGGACTTCGGTCTTCCGCACCTGTTGATGCGATACCTCCTTCACATCTGGATGTGCCGCCACCACCACCACCTCCTCCGGCTTTGCAGAATGCAGTGGTTCAGGAGCCTGGTGGATTGTCGCCAGAGCCCTATCGCGCCTTAGGACTTAAAGCTGGGGCGTTTATTTTTTATCCCTCCGTTGCAGCAGGCTATGAATATACCGACAATGTTGTGCAATCGAGCACGAACGCACAGGCTGACCATGGGTTAGTCGTGACGCCTGGGTTGCGTGTGATGAGCAATTGGTCGCGTCATTCGCTAAGAGCCTCGCTTTCGGGCGAATATATTTATTACGCCAAGAAATCGAGCCCGGATAATCAAGAGTTTGATGTGCGCGTTGATGGCAGGATCGACGTGTTACGCGGCACGACAATTGATCTGTCGCTTGGTGTGGCTCAGGCGAATGATAGCGGTGGTGCAAACCAGCCTGCTGATGGGACTGAGCTTTCTGAGGAGACCAGCTATCGCGGGTCTACTGTTTTCAGCCAAAGGTTCAACCGGCTGGCGTTTGCCTTGAGAGGCGGGTTTGAGGTTTTGGAATATTCCGACGTGCCCCTGTCAGGTGGCGGCACCCAGACGAATGGTGACCGGGATTATACCGAATATGATTTGGGTTTGCGCACAAGCTATGAGCTTAGTCCGGCCCTGACCGGCTTTGTGGACACCAGCTATCAGCCGCGCCGCTATAAACAAAAAGTGGATGATAATGGTCTGCGGCGTGATTCAGATGGCTATGAAGCCCTGCTGGGTGGGGTGATTAATTATGATGCGATTTGGCAAGGCGAAGCGGCAATTGGATATGCCTGGCGACGTTTTGACGACCCAAGTTTTAAAGATGCCAATTCATTTATATTTAGAACAGCACTGACCTGGCAGCCAAGCCGGATCACCCGAGTTCGCTTTACGGCGGATAGCGATATTGAAGAAACAAGTGTGAGCACGGCTGCTGCTGTGAACGCCTATACAGCCGGTGTGCGCATTGATCATTCCTTTAGAGAACAGCTTGCGGGCTTTGGGTCGGCCAATTTCACCTTCAGGGACTTTTCAGGGTCCTCTGAACAAGAGCGGGTCTGGCAGCTTTCCAGCGGGCTTGAGTATTTTCTCAACCGCAATTTATCGCTGCTGGGCGCATATGAATATGAACATCTCAATACCAATCAGCCGCAAGGTGATTACAGTGTTAACACTGTGTCCTTAAAAGTGAAGGTTAAGCGGTAGAGCTGAGCTTATTCAAATTTAGTCAGCAGTTCGGTAAGCCTAATTTTGACCTCATCACTGATATCCGGATCGTTGAGCGCATAAGCGATGTTGGCGCTCAGGAACCCTATTCTATTGCCGCAATCATAGGTATCGCCGTCAAATATCGTGCCGTGGAATTTTTGGCTGGCCATGAGGCGGATCATGGCATCGGTGATCTGAATTTCACCGCCAGCGCCTTTCTCATGTTGCCCCAGAATATCAAAAACCTCGGGCTGCAGGATATAACGCCCTGAAATGATCAAATTGGACGGTGCTTGCGCAGGATCGGGTTTTTCCACCATCTCGGTGATTGGATAAGTCGCATTATTTGCCTCACCAATACCCACAACGCCATATTTACCGGTATCTTCGGGGGCGACCTCCTCCAGAGCGATAATATTGCCGCCATGGTTTTCATAAGCGCCCATCATTTGGGCAAGGCAGCCTTGTGTTTTGCCTTGCATGACCATGTCTGGCAAAAGCAGTGCAAATGGTTCAGCGCCTACAAGTTCACGTGCGCACCACACCGCATGACCAAGGCCTAATGGCTCTTGCTGGCGGGTGAAACTGGTTTGGCCGGGTTGCGGCTGTCCGTCTTCGATAATTTTCAGCTCGGCTGTTTTGCCGCGCTGCTGCAAGGTTTCAACCAGTTCATAAGGTTTGTCGAAATGGTCTTCGATGACGCCCTTGTTGCGGCCGGTGACAAAGATGAAATGTTCAATGCCGGCTTCACGTGCCTCATCAACCACAATTTGGATGACGGGACGGTCCACAATCGTCAACATTTCCTTGGGCATGGCCTTGGTCGCGGGCAGAAATCTTGTGCCCAGGCCTGCAACAGGAAAAACAGCTTTTCTAATGGGTGAGGTCAATGTCCAAAACTTCTATTTGTTTCACGCAAAGTTACTTGTTTTCAACCTTTCGCGTCTAGATTTAATTTAGGGTCTTGACCCAAATCCACAGACCTTTGTGGCAGGGTGTTTCAAGTGATGTCAGGTTCTAACACGTTAGCGGGTGATTTATGAGTATTTTAGTTACGGGCGGTGCTGGCTATATCGGCAGCCATATGGTTGCCGAACTTGTTGATGCGGGTTCAGATGTTGTGGTGCTTGATAACCTCTCAACCGGGTTTGATTGGGCGATCACCAAACCGGCTAAATTATATGTGGGCGATATTGGTGATCAAGAGCTTGTCGGCGATATCATCTCAACCGAAAAAATCGAGGCCGTGATCCATTTTGCAGGCTCTATCATTGTGCCTGAATCGGTGTCCGACCCGCTGAAATATTATCTCAACAACACAGCACGGTCGCGCAATCTGATTGAAGCCTGTGTTATTGGCAATGTGGATAAATTTATCTTTTCTTCCACGGCTGCGGTCTACGGCATACCTGAGAAAAATCCGATATTTGAGGATGCTGCCCTGGCGCCTATTTCACCTTATGGCACGTCCAAGCTCATGACCGAATATATGTTGCGCGATGTGGCAGCAGCCCATCCGTTCAACTATATCGCCTTGCGGTATTTTAATGTGTCGGGTGCTGATCCCAAGGGGCGTTGTGGTCAATCAACACCGGAGGCTACACATTTGATTAAAGTTGCCAGTGAGTTGGCCACCGGCAAGCGTGACAAGGTTGAAATCTTCGGCCGCGATTACGACACACCCGATGGCACATGTATTCGTGATTATATTCATGTAACGGACCTCGTGCGGGCGCACCTGAAGGCGCTTGATTATCTTAATGCCGGTGGTGAGAGCGATGTCTTTAATTGTGGTTATGGCCGCGGGTTTTCCGTGCTTGATGTGATCAAGGCAATGGAGCGGGCGAGCAATACCAATCTTAACGTAATAGATGCCCCGCGCCGGGCAGGCGATCCTCCTGCTATTGTGGCCGGCGCTCAAAAGGCTCGTGATATTTTAGGCTGGCAGCCCGCTTATGATGATCTTGACCAGATTGTTACTGATGCTTTGCAATGGGAGCGTCTGCTTGAACATAAAATGGCTGTTTGATTTTGAGGTTTCCTGCCTCAAAACTACCATCATGATATGGAAAATTATCTGTCGGATAAGATTACATCATTGTAAGTTTGTGGCATGGTTTGATGATATATCGTTTAGACCTGTTTTATAATGATTCGTGCCTATATAGGTCTGGCGTGCGCGGCGTGAGGATATAGCTCCATGAATGTGCGGTTTGTATTAATTCTGCTGACCTTGTTTGTCGGCTGGACCACATTTAAGCCAGTGCAAGCCCAAGCCGCTTCTTTTCAAACCTGGGTGAATTCCTTATGGCCGCAAGCAAGGGCGCGTGGCGTGTCGCGGGCGACGTTCAACCGAGCTTTTAAAGGTGTGACACTTGATCAGTCAGTGCTTGATGCTGCCGCAAAACAACCTGAGTTTACCAAAGCGGTCTGGGAATATCTTGCCAGTGCTGTTTCACAACGCCGGATTGATGATGGCCGCGCAAAGCTTGTTGAGCAGGAAAAAGTCCTTAGGAGAATTCAGCGGCGCTATGGCGTTGACCGGCATATCGTGCTTGCCATCTGGGGCATGGAGACAGCCTATGGCAGCTTTACTGGAAATAAAAACACCATCCAATCTTTGGCAACGCTTGCCTATAAAGGCACACGCCGCAGGTTTGGCCGCCAGCAATTGCTTGCGGCGCTGCAAATTTTGCAAAACGGTGATGTCACCCCTGAGAAAATGGAGGGGTCCTGGGCCGGTGCCATGGGGCATACCCAGTTTATTCCAACGACGTTCAGAAAATACGCGGTTGATTATAATGGCGATGGTAGGCGGGATATCTGGGGCACCATTCCCGATGCACTTGCCTCAAGTGCGCATTATCTCAAAAAGATGAAATGGCACAGCGGTGCCCCATGGGGTTATGAAGTCGTCCTGCCAATAGGCTTTAATTATTCAAAAGCCTTGTTGCGCGTCACCAAACCTACGGCTGAATGGGTCGCGCGGGGTGTTAAGCGCGCTGATGGCAAAAAGTTTGGCGCTTGGGCACGCCGAGGTGCGATTATCCTGCCAGCGGGTGCTAAGGGACCCGCCTTTATCGTATTTCGCAACTTTCGTGTGATTATGCGCTATAATCACTCGGTGTCCTATGCGTTGGCTGTGAGCCTGTTGGCACAGCGCATACAGGGTCGCGGTTATATTAAAGCGGCCTGGCCGGTAAATGACCGGCCTTTGAATGTGACACAGAAGCGTGAATTACAGCAGCGGCTGGCGCACGCGGGATATTATCGTGGTACAGTTGACGGCAGGATAGGAACAGGTACACGCAGGGCTTTAAGGAAATATCAGCGCAAGAAGGGCATGGCTCCTGATGGTTATCCAAGCCTTGTTGTCTTGAAGCGTTTGCGCGGTGATGGATGAAGATGATTGAACGATTTAGAGCAATTGCAAAAAATAGTTCAAGGCATGTGATCATGTCCTTGATCGCCATGTTTTTGTCCGCGCTTGTTTTGACGGCAACATCTTTCACCCCTGCAGAAGCGATTGAAGCAAGCACATCTGCTCCTCCAGCTGAGTTGAGTGCGTCAACGGTTTCACGGGCTTATATCAATCCGTTCCAGGATCGCACCAAATTCCGGATTTTTGTAATTGGTGATTCAATCGCCAATCAATTGTCCGGTGGTCTGAAGCGGGAATTTCAAGGTGAGAGCGATATTGAAATCGTGAATTGGGCTCGTGCGCGCACGGGCTTTGTGGTTTCAAGAAAAGCCAATTGGGCAGATGAAATTGCTTCTTTGCTGGCGTTAGAACATGTTGATATTGCTGTGGTTTCATTTGGCGTGTCGGACCGGCGCAATATTGTTACGCGCGGCAAACGATATCCGTTCAATTCCAAGAAATGGCGCGAGCTTTATACAGCTCAAGTCGACAGGTTTCTCAATCAATTGCGTAATAAGAATATTGCGGTTTATTGGGTTGGTCTGCCTATTATGCGCAAACAAAAATTTGATGCAGATATGCGCCACATCAACCGCTTGCTAAGAGGCAGAGCGCAATCGCGTGGCCTTAAATTCACTGACACATGGCGCAGTTTTTCAGATGCTACGGGAAAATACCGGACGTTTGGTGCTGATCGCAATGGCTTGAGACGCCGCTTGCGGGCAGCGGACGGTGTGCATTTTACGGCACATGGGGCGGGTAAATTGGCAAGCCTTGTGGCGCGCGAAATCAAATCGGATATTATTCATACAAAAGCTGAGCGCAATATTGAACTTATCGGCAAACAGCCCTTGACGACCACGGAAGTGACCGCATTTAAAGCAACCACTGATGGTTTAACGTCAATGGAAGGGCTTTATGAGCCAGCACCAGAAGCGACATCGCCAATTGATCATGATCAATCCATGGCGGCTTATAAACAAGAGCAAGACGGTGTGCCGGAAGACCCGGTTGCAAGAGCTGAACGCCTTAAACTTATTGGGCAAATGCAGTCGGCCACGCGCAGCAACAACCTGACCATTGTGCAACCAACTCGGGGCCGCAAAGCTGACCGCGTGGTCATGCCAGCCTATGTGAAAGTCTTGCTGATGGGTGAGCCGGTTAAGCCCAAGCCTGGGCGTGGCGATGATTTTGCCTGGCCCTCAAAAACTTCCAACTAGAAACAAGCGGAAAGTTTTAACGCGGCAAATTGCTTTTTGACATTAAGAATGTGTCGATCGAATGGGCCGCCTGGCGGCCTTCGCGAATGGCCCAGACAACGAGCGATTGACCGCGTCGCATATCGCCCGCTGCGAACACTTTCTTGCGCGAGGTTTGATAGCTCAGCGTATCAGCCTCAACATTGCCGCGGCCGTCAAGATCAAGGCCGAGTTTTTCCAGCATGCCTTCGTGGATGGGATGGATAAAACCCATGGCAAGTAAAACCAGATCGGCATTGAGATCAAATTCGGTGCCGTCAATCGGTTTCATCTGCTCATCGACCCGTTGGCACTGAAGTTTTTTCACCTGACCATCTTCGCCCACAACAGCGTTTGTTGTAACCGCCCAGTCCCGAATGGCACCTTCAGCCTGGCTTGATGAGGTGCGCATTTTCATTGGCCAGTCCGGCCAGGTGAGCGCCTTGTCTTCGCGTTCGGGCGGTTGGACCAAAATTTCAATCTGAGTGACGGATAATGCGCCTTGGCGAAATGATGTGCCGATGCAGTCAGAGCCCGTGTCACCACCGCCAATCACCACGACATGTTTGCCTTGGGCTGTAATCGGTTCAACATCACCACGTGGCTCATTGCCAATCCTGCGGTTTTGCTGGGTTAGGAATTCCATGGCGAAATGAACGCCCGCCAGTTTGTGGCCCTCAACGGGCAAATCGCGGGGATGTTCCGCGCCACCGGTGAGGAGGAGGGCATCGCTGGTTTTCTCCAATTCCTTAATCGAAACATCCTGGCCAATATGCTGATTGTAATGGAAGGTAACACCTTCGGCCTCCATTTGCTTGGCGCGGCGGTCGATGAGGTGTTTTTCCATCTTAAAATCCGGAATGCCATAGCGCAGCAGGCCTCCTGCTTTGGCGTTCTTCTCATAGAGGTGAACATCATGGCCGGCACGGGCAAGTTGTTGGGCCGCTGCCATGCCTGCGGGTCCGGCACCGACGATGTTGACGCGCTTGCCGGTTTTCTCAAGCGGTGGCTCAGGCTTGACCCAACCTTCTTGAAAGGCTTTGTCGACAATGGTGCATTCAATGGTTTTGATCGTTACCGGATTATCATCAATATTAAGCGTGCAAGCCTCTTCGCAAGGTGCCGGGCAGACACGACCGGTGAATTCCGGAAAATTATTGGTGGAATGCAGGTTTAGCGATGCCATCTGCCAGTCTTCGCGATAGACCAGATCGTTCCAATCGGGGATTTGATTGTTAACCGGGCAGCCTGAATGACAATAGGGAATGCCGCAATCCATGCAGCGGGCGGCCTGGCGCTCAACATCGCGTTCTTCCAGTGGAATGATGAATTCGTCGAAATTGCGCACACGGTCAGCCGCCGGTTTGTAAGATTGCTCTTGGCGCTCGATTTCCATGAAGCCTGTAATTTTACCCATGTTACCGGCCCTCCCTGTTCAGGCCTAATTGCATGTCGCCATTTGCCTTGGCTTGTTCTATTTCCTGCAGGGCGCGTCTGTAATCGACCGGCATGATTTTGACAAATTTAGGCAGATAGGTTTGCCAGTTTTCCAAAATCATTTTTGCACGGGCAGATCCTGTGTAATGGACGTGGTTCTCGATCAGCTGATTCAAGCGTTCAGCATCGAACTTCGTCATATCGTGCATCACATCCACAAGCCCATGGCTTTCCAGATCGCCACCCTGGTGGGCTGTGTTTTCCATGGCGGTATTTTCTGCCGGAATAGGCTCAAGATCGACCATGGCAAGATTGCAACGGGCCTCAAAGCTTTGATCCTCATCTAGCACATAAGCAACACCGCCCGACATGCCGGCTGCAAAATTGCGCCCGGTCGGGCCGATGACAACAACCACGCCGCCGGTCATATATTCGCAGCCGTGATCGCCTGTGCCTTCAACCACGGCAATGGCGCCGGAATTGCGCACGGCAAAGCGCTCGCCAGCAACCCCGTGGAAATAACATTCACCGGCAATGGCACCATATAATACCGTGTTGCCGACGATGATGCTGTCTTCTGGGGTGATGCCTGACTCAGTTGGAGGGCGCACCACCAGCCTGCCGCCTGACAAGCCCTTGCCGACATAATCATTGGCTTCGCCGATCAGATCAAAACTGACGCCGGTTGAGACAAAAGCGCCGAAGCTTTGGCCTGCTGTGCCTTTGAATGTTACGGAAATAGTATCTTCCGGCAATCCTGCATGGCCATAGCGTTTGGCAATTTCACCCGACAACATAGCGCCCGTTGTGCGGTCGGTGTTGTGAATATCCATCTGGATTTGAACCGGCGTTTTGCTTTCCAATGCCGGTTTGGCTTGTTTGATCAGCTTTAAATCCAGAATATCGTCAATCGGATGTTTTTGCTTTTCATTGTTGTAGATCGCGATGGTTTTATCGACTTCGGGCTTGTGGAACAGTTTTGTGAAATCAACGCCTTGTGCCTTCCAGTGATCAATGGCCTGTTTTTTATCAAGCACATCGCTTTGGCCGATCATCTCATCAAAGGTTTTAAAACCAAGCGTGGCCATTAAGCTGCGGACTTCTTCGGCAACAAAGAAGAAATAATTGATGACGTGTTCGGGCAGGCCCTTGAATTTTTTGCGCAAGGTCGGGTCTTGTGTTGCAATGCCAACGGGGCAGGTGTTGAGGTGGCATTTACGCATCATGATGCAACCGGCGGCAATCAGGGGCGCTGTGGCAAAGCCAAAGTCATCAGCGCCCAGCAAGGCACCAACAACAACATCACGGCCTGTTCTAAAGCCGCCATCAACCTGAACGGCAATGCGTGATCTTAAATGATTGAGCACGAGGGTTTGCTGGGTTTCGGCAAGACCGATCTCCCAGGGGGAGCCTGCATGTTTGATTGAGGTTAGCGGGCTGGCACCCGTGCCGCCTTCAAACCCCGAGATGGTGACATGATCAGCGCGCGCTTTGGCAACACCGGCAGCCACTGTGCCGACACCAATCTCTGAGACAAGCTTGACTGAGATGTCGGCTTTTGAGTTGACGTTTTTAAGATCAAAAATCAACTGTGCCAGGTCTTCAATCGAATAAATATCATGGTGTGGCGGCGGTGAGATCAGGCCCACGCCGGGGGTTGAATAGCGCACTTTGGCTATGGTGGCATCAACCTTATGGCCAGGCAATTGGCCGCCTTCACCGGGCTTGGCGCCCTGAGCCATCTTGATCTGGATCATATCAGAATTGACAAGATATTCTGTTGTCACACCAAACCGGCCTGAGGCCACCTGCTTGATGGCCGAGCGCATGCTGTCGCCATTGGCTTTGGTGGTAAAACGATCTGGCTCTTCACCGCCTTCGCCGGTGTTTGACTTGGCCCCCATGCGGTTCATGGCAACGGCCAAAGTTGTATGAGCTTCGCGACTGATGGAACCAAAGGACATGGCCCCCGTGGCAAAGCGTTTGACGATTTCTTCTGCCGCTTCAACCTCATCAATCGGAATGGGCTTGCGCCCCATTTCTTTTGCTTCGCGCAGGCGGAACATACCACGCAGGGTCATTAGTTGTTCGTTTTGTTCGTTCACCTGGGCGGCATATGCCAGATAGCGTTCCTTGGAATTGCCGCGCACGGCGTGCTGTAAGTCAGCAACGCTGGTTGGGGTCCATGTGTGGTTTTCGCCGCGAAAGCGGAAGGCATAATCACCGCCAACGTCCAAGGCATTGCGCAAAACAGGCACATCATCAAAGGCTGCCGTGTGCCGGCGCACGGTTTCTTCGGCAATTTCAGCCAGCCCAATGCCTTCGACCTGGCTGTGGGTGCCGGTGAAATATTGCGCGATAAAATCGGAGTGTAAGCCAACGGCGTCAAAAATTTGAGCGCCACAATAAGATTGGTACGTTGAGATGCCCATTTTGGACATGACTTTGAGAATTCCCTTATCGACCGCTTTAATGTAGCGGGTGGTGACTTCTTTAAAGGTCAGGTCTTCTTCAAGGTCGGGCAACATGGCCTCAAGCGTATCAAACGCCAGATAAGGATTGATCGCCTCGGCGCCATAGCCTGCCAATGTGCAGAATTGATGCACCTCAATGGCTTCGCCGGTTTCAACAACAAGACCGACTGAGGTGCGCAGACCCTTGCGGATGAGGTGGTGGTGAACGGCTGAAATGGTCAATAGTGATGGGATCGGGATACGTTCAGCGCTGGTTAGCCTGTCGGATAAGATGATGATGTTATAGCCATTGTGAACGGCCTGCTCTGCGTCATCGCACAATTGTTTGAGAGCGCCCTCCATGCCGCCCGCGCCCAAATCGGCGTCATAGGTCATATCAAGCGTTTCCGTGCGGAAATGATTGTCTGCGATCTCGCCGATCATCCTGATTTTTTCCAGGTTTTCATTGGTCAAAACCGGCTGCCTCACTTCAAGCCGTTTGAGCTTTGATGTGCCTGCCAAGTCGAGCAGATTGGGCCGGGGGCCAATGAGAGAGACCAATGACATGACCAATTCTTCGCGGATCGGATCGATCGGCGGGTTGGTTACTTGGGCGAACAATTGCTGAAAATAAGTGTGCAGTAATTTGGGCTTGGACGACAGGGTTGAGATCGGAGTGTCGGTGCCCATTGAGCCGAGGGCTTCCTGGCCGGTTTGTGCCATGGGGGCGAGCAGGAATTTCAACACTTCTTGAGTGTAGCCAAAGGCCTGTTGCCTATCAAGCAGACTGATATTGGATTTTGGCGCGGCATCTGTTGAGGGCGGCAGTTCGCGTAATTTAATTTGTGTGCTGTCAAGCCAGTCTTGATAGGGGTAAGAACTTGCCAGTTCTGCCTTGAGGTCCTCATCGGAAATAATACGGTTTTGCTCTAGGTCGATGAGCAGCATTTTGCCAGGTTGCAGGCGCCATTTTTTAACAATGCGTTTTTCATCTATCGGCAGTACGCCCATTTCAGATGCCAGCAGGACCATGCCATCTTCTGTTTCAAGATAACGGGCCGGTCTTAGACCGTTGCGATCAAGTGTTGCGCCAATCTGGCGGCCATCGGTAAAGGCAATGGCGGCTGGACCATCCCATGGTTCCATCAGGCTTGCGTGATGCTCATAAAAAGCATGGCGTTGCTTGTCCATTAAAGGATTGCCCGCCCAGGCTTCGGGGATCAACATCACCATGGCGTGGGCCAGCGAATAACCGCCCTGGATCAAAAGCTCCAAGGCATTGTCCAGGCAAGCTGAATCTGATTGTCCTTCAGGGATCAAAGGCCAAAGTTTATCGAGGTCTTTGCCCAGCGTTTCTGACTTCATTGTGGCCTGGCGGGCGGCCATCCAGTTAAGGTTGCCGCGCAGGGTATTAATCTCGCCATTGTGGCAGATCATGCGAAACGGCTGAGCCAGGCTCCAGGTTGGAAATGTGTTGGTTGAAAATCGCTGATGCACCAAAACCATGGCCGAGACCATGGTTTCATCCTTGAGGTCGGTGTAATAATCACCAATCTGGGTGCCAAGAAGCAGGCCTTTATATTCAAGCGTGCGGCTGGAAAAAGATGGGATATAGAAAAAGTCCTTGCCGGCAAAACCGTCTTTCATGACGCCAAGTTCGATCACCCGGCGGGCGACAAACAAGGCGCGTTCAAAATCATCTTGCGATTTATGTTTGTCCGTGCGGCCGATGAACACTTGTGCGTGAAACGGTTCTGTCGGCTTGACCGAATAGCCTAGGTCGTCATTCACAACGGGCACATCGCGCCAGCCCAACAGTGTCAGACCTTCTGCTTTGATGGCTGTTTCAATATGGTCACACAGCGCTTTTCGTTCAGCCTTTGGTTTGGGCAAAAACAACATGCCCACACCATAATGTCCTTCATCAGGCAGGGAGATGTTTTCAACAGCTGCTTTGGCGACAAGAAATTCGTGGGGTATTTGGATGAGCAGGCCAACGCCATCGCCAGCCTTTGGGTCAGCTCCTACAGCGCCGCGATGTTCCAGATTGCGCAAAATCTCCAGGCCGTTCTGGATAATCTTGTGACTTTTTTTATTATGAATGTTGGCAACAAAGCCTATGCCGCAGGCGTCTTTCTCGTGAGCAGGATTATATAAGCCTTGAGGTGCGGGCATGCCGGCGGGTGCTGTCATAGTATTTTGTTTCGGTGAATTACCGATCATAGCTTTATTATGAATATTCTGTTGGCCCTCGGTCATATATTGAGCAATCCTTACCCTTTGTCTCACACTCACTTGCCGTTTAAGAATGCCTCGGACGCAACGGTCGCGCTGACAACGGCTTATTTTCATTGTGCTTTTCTGACCTAACGTACAAAAAAGCTCTTCGCGGACCCTTGTTAAGGTCTCCGCAGGGGGCTTATCGCACATCCAACCTTTAGGCGGTTTTAGCACCACCATCAGCTGGCGAAATCTCGTGCTGGTTTCAAGTTATATTTGAAACCTGCGCGCTCGGCACTGAAACCCTTATTCTACCTCAACCGTTTTGCGCGGTGGGTGATAATTTGAGGGTCCCCGCTCAGTCTTGAGCAAAAAGCGCCGCTTTTCGCTTGCCAGAAAGCATAAAAAAAGGACAATGCCTCTGTCCTATTTGAGCGACAACATGCCAGATTTGAAGGCTTGAGGCAAGAGATCGTAGAAATTTCTGTAATAATTGTATTTGCCCGCTTGTGAGTGATGAAAATAGATTTGATACTTGTTTTTCATTGGGCCAATTTGACATTGACCCGTCCTAAACGATCATGTCAGCGAGTATCTATATGAGCGCGCAATCAGCACTGCCAGGACAATGGGTGTCATCAATTTCGGCCGATCTGGTTGCGGGCAAGGTTTTGCGGTTTGGCGGGCTTTCAACATTTCGCGACAAGGTTTATTGGGTAGAAGCACGTCCACAAGAAAATGGCCGCTCTGTGCTTGTCTCCTGGTCAAAAAAGCAGGATTACAAGGACCTGGTGCCACATCCTTACTCAGTGCGCTCAAAAGTGCATGAATATGGCGGCGGTGCTTTTTTTGCCGGGATATGTGGTGTTTTTTTTGTTGATGACGAAACCCAGGATGTCTTTCAAATTGTCCCCGAAGAAGCGCCTGTGCGGGTCACTGAGGAAGCACACCTTAGGTTTGCGGATTTTAGCGAAGATGGCGCAAGACTGATCTGTGTGTGTGAAAATCATGAAGGTGATGGGCATCCCCGCAATTTTCTGGCTGCTATTGACCTTGAGGGGGACGTGCGCGGCACTATATCTTCGCTACAGGGATCTCGGGATTTTTATGCGTTCCCGCGTGTAAATAACAAGGCAGATCAATTGGCCTATCTTGCCTGGGATTTGCCTTATATGCCCTGGGAGGCAGCCGCGCTTTATGTTTGCGACCTAGCGCTAGATGGCAGTGCTTCTAAACCTCGATTGATTGCAGGCGGAGTGGGCCAGAGTGTGTTTCAGCCTGTTTGGGGTGTGCAAGACCAGCTTTATTTTGTTGCTGAGGCCGGTGACCAGGCTTTGCTGCATGTTTGGGATGGCGTTGATATTAAGGTGGTGGTGCATCATGAGGGTGATTTTTCAAGGCCGCTCTGGGGGTTGGGCACCACGAGTTATGCTCTCCTAAATGAAAGCCGGATAGCAGCGAGTTATATTGCGGAAGGTGACGTGCGCCTTGGGATGATTGAGTGTAAAATGGGTGTTTTGTCACCGCTGGAGTTTGAGGCAGCTGAGATACAAAATGTTTCAGGAAACGCTGACCATCTGGCAGCTTTTGTGACCACGACCCATCACGCACAAGCGGTAACGGTCACTCCTGTGGAAGATGAAGGCCTGGGCGCGCCTTTGGTTTTACGGCCAAGTGCTGAATTTGAATTGCCTCAAGATGAAATTTCTCAAGGTGAACCAGTACAGTTTAAGGGGGCGGATGGCGGTCAGGTTCATGCGCTATATTATCCACCGACCAATGGCAAATATGAATTGCCACCCGGCATAAAACCACCAGCCATTGTATCAGCTCATGGCGGGCCGACCGGGTTTGCCGATCGCGGGCTGAAGCTTAAAATCCAATATTGGACAAGCCGGGGCTTTGCCTATCTCGATGTCGATTATCGCGGCAGTGCTGGCTATGGCAAAGCCTATCGTGAGGCCCTTGGCGGGCAATGGGGCGTGCTGGATGTTGCCGATGTTGTCTCTGGCGCACAATGGCTCAAAGCCCAGGGCCTAGCGGACCCTGAAAAACTGATCATCTCCGGTTCAAGTGCGGGCGGCTATACGGTGTTGCAAGCTTTGGTAACAAGCGATGAGTTTGCGGCAGGGGCAGCATATTATGGCATTTCTGACCTGGCAAAACTTGCCGAGCACACCCATAAGTTTGAAGCAGGCTATGTCTATACGCTGCTTGGGGTTGAGCCTGAAAATGCCGCTGACGTGTTTGAAGAGCGCTCGCCAATACACCATGCTGACAAAATCTCATCACCGGTGATTTTCCTCCAGGGGGGAGATGATAAAGTGGTGCCGCCTGAACAGTCCAAGCTGATGGCGCAAAGCCTCAAACAACGCGGCATTGCTGTTTCCTATGTGGAATATGACGGGGAGGGGCACGGGTTTCGCAAACCGGAGAATATCAAACACGCGCTTGAGGTGGAATTGGCGTTTTACAATCAGATTCTCAAGCTTAACTGTGCAGAACCCTTGCCTCCTGTTGAGATCGATAATTTTAAGGGATGATCCTACAAGAAAACGGGGTGCTGATATTTTCAGCACCCCGTAACGCCTACTAACAGACTAACAAACAGACTTAAGCTGCTTTCTGTTCGATCTTTTTGCTGCGCTTGCCACCTTTGGTGACTTCAATTTTGCGCGGCTTCATGGCTTCTGGAATTTCTCTTGTGAGTTCCAGATGAAGCAGACCGTTTTCGAGTTGCGCTTTAGTGACCTCAACATAGTCAGCTAACTGGAAACGGCGCACGAACCCGCGGGCCGCAATGCCGCGATGAAGGAAATTTGCACCTTCTTCTTTTGTCTCGTCGGTTTTGTCGCCGCTAATGGTGAGCGTGTTTTCCTTAACCTCGATGTCGAGATCATCCTCACCAAAGCCTGCAACCGCCATTGTAATGCCATAACTATTGTCGTCTAGGCGTTCAATATTATATGGCGGGTAGCCATTTGCATTGGCCTCAAGGGAGCCGACGCTGTCGAGCATTGAAGCTAGGCGGTCAAAACCAATGGTTGATTTGTAAAACGGTGTTAAATCGAATGTCATGTCACATCCTCCTTATTAAGCGATATTGACGTGTGCCCGCCTCATGGCCGGGCGATTATTATGGACCCATAATGGCATCCATAAATAATATCTAGGATCAGATCATTGTAATTTCAAGGGGGGTTAACCCTTTGAAATAAATAGATATTGTTATTTTTTTACATATTTGCCAGCTGAACGCCAGATGAACAGCCCTTTCGGACTTGGTTCAGGGGTGATTGGCTACATTTGCATCATCGAATTTACGAGACGGTTTTCAAAAGCTTCTGTCGGTCCATCCCCTCATCCATTTTCCCCTCAATATGGACTGGGACCGGCAGGGGACCCATCCTCCCCCTCTAACTTGCCCGGAACTTGTGTTGCGGGCATTTTTTTGTGGCAATTGAGAATATGGGCTTTGCATGAGCCTATGTGCAGCTTAGGCTGACCTAAAAGCGGAGCGGTTGTTTACATGGATCTACTGGGCATTGCTGAAAATCCTATTCCTCGGGGCCCAAGGGCGGGTTTTTTCCGAGGGGCCGATGGCGCGATGCTGCGCTATGCACGCTGGCGGCCAAGCACTCCTGAGTGCCGGGGGACGGTGTGTTTGTTTTCAGGGCGCAGCGAATATATTGAAAAATATTTCGAGGTGATTGAGGAGTTGCGTGAGCGCGGGTTTGCCGTGGCCACGATGGATTGGCGGGGACAGGGCCGTTCGCAAAGAATGGTGGCCAATCAGACCAAGGGGCATATAGGCAGTTTCAAACAATATGATACCGATTTGACCGCTTTTATGGAACAAGTTGTGCTGCCGGATTGTCCGCCGCCGTTTTTTGCACTGGCCCATTCCATGGGGGCCAATGTGGTGTTGCGGGTGATGCTTGATTATGCATGGTTCACCAGAATAGTAGCACTTGCCCCGCTGGTTGATCTGGCATCAAGCCCTTTGCGGAGCAGATTTATTCGAGGGCTTGTTCGGTTTGGTTCTGCGATGGGGCTCAAAAAGGCCTTTGTGCCAGGCGCTGTTCCTCAACCGCTTGGCATGGGGAAGTTTCCCGGCAATAAATTTACGTCCGATCCGTTGCGTTATGAACGGGCGCATAAAATTATGTTGGAAGATCCAAGCCTGGGCGTTGGCGGGCCAACCTGGGGGTGGCTTAGTGCCGCCTATAAAGCCATGGCACAACTTAAAGACACTGAATTTCCAATCGCGATTAAAGTGCCCTCGCTCATTGTCAATGCAGGCCTTGACCGGATTGTTTCCAATCGGGCAACAGAGCTGTTGGTGGGACATTTGCCTGCCGGCTCACTGGTGACCATTGAAGGTGCGCGCCATGAAATCTTGATGGAGCAAGAAATTTTCCGTGAGCAATTTTGGGCAGCGTTTGATGCGTTTGTGCCAGGTTCAGGCGAAGAAGCTCATTTGCTCAATAGCTCTAACGCTGAGGCGTGAAGCGCGGCATTGCTTGCGGCCAATACATTGCCGCCGGTCGTAGGACTGCCATGCCAGTCGGTGACAATACCCCCGGCATTTTCAATGATGGGTATGAGCGGCATGATGTCATAAATATTAAGCCCTGGCTCAATCACAAGATCAATTTGGCCTGCTGCAAGCTGGCAATATAAATAGCAATCACCACCAAAACGCGTCAGCCGGGTTTGGGCTGAGACATTTTCAAAGGCCTGGCGCTCGCTTGTATCCTTGAACAGGTTTGGATCTGTCGAGGCAAGGAAGGCTTGTTTAATGTCGGTTTGGCCGCTGGTTTGGAGATCGGTCTCATTGCCCTCATGCGACAGGATTGCCTGTCCGGGTACACCAAGATAACGCTCACCGGTAAAAGCCTGGCTCATCATTCCCAAAACCGGCTTATCGTCGATGGCGAGACCGATCAATGTTCCCCAGATGGGCAGGCCTGTGATAAACGATCTTGTGCCGTCGATCGGGTCCAATATCCAGTCGCGCCCGCTGGTGCCTTTGATCGGGTCAAGTTCTTCACCGGTAATACCGTCTTGTGGAAAATGCTCCCCAATCAGTGCGCGCATGGCCTGTTCTGCATTTTTATCGGCAATGGTTACTGGATCAAAGGCTGTCTGGTCCTTGTTTTCCAGACCATGGGGCTTGCGGAAATATGGCAAAGCTTCATTACCTGCCACATCGGCCAGCTTGTGAGCGAATTGGATCAGATTTTTAAGTTCTTCGGGGCTCAAGGTCATGGTATTGCTCGCAGCGGCCATTTTAACTGATTGGTATTTTACATGCTTAAGGTTTTAGAGCGAAATTCGTTTCAGTTGAACCGAATTTTCGTTTTATGTTTTTTGCAGCACAAGGCTGGTTCCAGCTTAGGTGTTGAATAATGGCGGATGGTTGATGACACAGCAAGACGTTAGCGCAAATAAGAAAACAGAAAAGCGTGCTCACAAGCTCTATCTCTTCGTGCTGGTAGCAACCGTGTGTGCGATATATTCGTCCAGCCAATTCTTGCGTAACTCGGTGGGTGTTATTGCCCCAAACCTTATTGCCGATATTGGGTTTACGCCCGATGGGCTTGGGATTCTTTCGGGCGCGTTTTTCTTGAGCTTCGCTTTGGCGCAAATTCCCTTAGGTGTGGCACTCGACAGATATGGCCCACGGATCTGTATGGTATCCCTCATGGGGTTGGCTGTCGCGGGTTGTTTGTTATTTGCTTATGGCCAGAGCGAAGCAAGCCTGACGTTTGCCCGGATTTTAATGGGACTTGGCTGCTCAGGGCTCTATATGGGGCCGCTCACATTGTTTAGCCGCTGGTTTGCCACGCGGCAATTTTCCACGATGGTTGGTGTTATTTTAGCGGTGGGCACGATTGGCACGCTGATGGCCACCACACCGCTTGCCTGGGCCACCCAAATATATGGCTGGCGCGGGACGTTTGTTCTGGTTAGCGGCATTATTGTGGTTGTTGGTGCTTTGGGCTGGTTGATATTGCGTGATGCGCCACCGGGTGATCCGTTTCATGAGCGCAAGCGTGAAACTTTGACCGAAAGTTTAGGTGGTGTGCGCGCTGTGATGAAGGTGCCTGATTTCTGGCCAGTGTTTGTGATGCATCTCGTTTGCTATGCGTCCTTTGTCACTCTGCTTGGTCTCTGGGGCGGGCCATATCTTAACGATATTTATGGCTTTGATATTGTTCGCAGCGGCAATTTTCTGTTTGTTCTGGCACTCGCGCAAATTATTGGGCTGTTCTTCTGGGGGCCAATGGATCGTCTGACAGACAGCAGTAAACGCCCGGTGTTGGTGGGTGTTTTGATGTTTACCGCATTTATGGCAACCCTGGCGATATGGCCTAAATTGCCAGTTTTAGGAGTGCTGGTGTTGTTTGTCTTGTTGGGCCTGGCGTCGGCTTATGTTCCGGTGCTGACGTCCCATGGCAGACGCCTGTTTCCGCAGAATTTGGTTGGAAGAGGGCTTACCCTGCTCAATATGTCGGTCATAGGTGGTGTGTTTCTCATGCAGGCCGCAACGGGTTATATCATTGCGGCTTTTACCCCGATTATTGATGGGGCTGGGGTGAAGCATAATTCGTTGCAAGCTTATCAGGCGTGTTTTGCCTTTATTGCTGTATCTGTGTTGGTAGCTGCTGTCATTTATGCGCGTGCGAAAGACCGCAAGCCATCGCAGGGTTAGGGTCAGGACCCTAGACATATTTATTCTGCAGCGGCTTGATAGGGCCCTAAAAGCTGTGGCCAGTGGCTTTCGAGTTTTTGGAACAAATCGTCAATCATTGCTTGCAGCCTGGCAAAACCCTGATGTTTGACAAAGTTTACTTCGTCCAGATAAAGCGCGCGGTTGATCTCAATTTGAAGCGCATGGCGGTTGCGTTGGGGATTGCCATAACGCTCGGTGATATAGCCACCGGCATAGGGCTGATTGCGGGCGACACTGAAATTTAGATTTCGGAAAAATTGCTCGATAAAGTCGGTGATTTGCGGTGCGCAAGAATAGCCGCATCGGTCGCCTAAAATGAAATCCGGGCGGCTGATGCCTGTGGTAGAGCGCGTTGCAGACGGCATGGAATGGCAATCGATCAGCAGGACCGTATCGAATTTAGTGAAGGTTGTTTCAATCAGACCCTCAAGATGTGCATGATAAGGCGTATGCAATGTTTCGATCCGCGCTTTGGCTTCGGCAAAGTTGAGTTTTTCGCGATATATTTCTTCGGTTTCACTCACCATCCGGGCGATGGTTCCAAGACCACCGGCAACACGCACGGATGTGGTGTTGACATAATCGGGCAATCGGTCGTGAAACATAGATTGGTCGAGTTCATAGGGTTCGCGATTTACATCCAGATAGGCGCGGGGGAAATTTGCCGACATAAGCGGTGCGCCAAATTTTACGGCTGTGGCAAACAGGTCATCGACAAAGCAATCCTCAGACAGGCGTAGCTGCGTGTCATTTAACTTAGAGGCTGCGGCAAACTCTGCTGGGTAAACGCGTCCGCTATGGGGCGAGTTCAGCACCAGCGGCATTACATGGGCTTGAGGTTTCGCCACATTGAAAATGGGGTCGAAAATAGCTTTAAGCTTTTTTGCCGTGGTGTTATCTGGCACCTTTTGTCCAATCTAATGGTTGCTTAATGTAAACTTCCTGCAAGCGGGCATAGAATTCAACCCTTGAATCACTGGCAGAAAGTCAATTTTGTGTATAATTGCCTTCACCACCCATTTACCTCTCTTGAGCTATGATGGGTTCGAGGAAGACCGAGTTTTGTAAATAAGTGTTAAGGACAATAAGAATGGCAAAAATTCTTCTGGCGGAAGATGACGGAGACATGCGTCGTTTTTTGGTGAAAGCGCTTGAAAAAGCACGTCACGAAGTAATATCTTTCGGGGAAGGGTTAAGTGCCTATGAGCAGCTTAAACAAGAAGCATTTGATTTATTGCTAACCGATATCGTGATGCCGGAAATGGACGGTATCGAATTGGCGCGCAAAGCTGCAGAGCTCGACCCTGCGCTTAAAATTATGTTTATTACAGGTTTTGCGGCCGTCGCCCTTAATCCTGATAACAAGGCACCGAAAGATGCCAAGGTGTTATCGAAACCTTTTCACCTGCGTGAGCTTGTTTCTGAAGTTGAGCGCATGATTGCTGCTTGATAAAGACAAGACGGGCTTGCGCAGACCTCACATTGCCGATATATCCAGAGCATTAAGAAACACATACAAGATTTTGGGCGGTTAGCTCAGCGGGAGAGCACCTCGTTGACATCGAGGGGGTCACTGGTTCAATCCCAGTACCGCCCACCATCTTGGGTTTTGCGATATCAAAAATAATTGCGTCCAACTTAGCCACAGTTTGCTTAGGCTGCCTGCTCTTCGTCCTCTGCCGGTTTTTTACGATCTTCGCGTTGTTCATTTCCTCGAAATCCATCAGGATCATGACGGCGGCGATCGGGTCCGAAAAAGCCCGCCGAGCGGACAAAGGGGCGTGGATGTTCGATGGTCTCAACAATGCGGCTCAAGAGATCTTTAGCGCAAATAGGCTTGCATAAGAATTCTGTGATGCCTGCATCACGCGCTTCCATTATCCGCGCGCGTTCTGTATGTGCTGTTAACATGATGATTGGTACATATGGGTTTGGACTGTCTTTAGCCTTGCGTACCAATTGACAAAATTCGATACCATCAAGTGTCTGCAGAACATAATCAAGGATAATAATATCGATGGAGTTGGCTTGAAATTCCTCAAAACCCTCTGCTGCATCATTTGCTTCGCGGATATCTTGAGCGCCCAGGCCTTTAAGAAGTGTTTTGATGATCGACACCATATAGCTGTTATCGTCGACAATCAAAAAGGTCAATTGAGATAGGTCATAACTCTTTGACATGATGCTCTCGAGCGTTTCAGGAATAACTTCTCATTACTGTGCGTGTCTAAGTTAGAATGCACGCTATACGGTAGTATCGCCTGATCACTCTAATTTTGGGTTAATCATGGGCGAAAAGAGAGTTATTTACTCTAAAAATTGGTGTTTATATTCTGTCTAAGAGTATTGGATTATTGTTATGACTAAGAGATCATTGCACTGAATGAGAGTATGATATTGAGGCATGACTGAAGCTTGACAGATGTTGATCGTTAGGTTACTTGTCCCACCGGTTTTGGCACTCCCTTGAGTGCTCCGTTAAGGCAAGAGGATTGAACGGTGAAGGTTCGCAATTCATTAAAGTCACTAAGAGGTCGCCACCGCGATAATCGCATCGTGCGTCGGCGTGGCCGACTTTATGTCATCAACAAAACCAATCGGCGTTTTAAAGCTCGTCAGGGCTAAGGCCATTCCTGTTATTTAATCTCTGCTTATGGGATGTCACGGCATTGACTGTCGGCATTGCCGTCACGGTAAGTTGTGCGTATTGGCTTTGACGGCAGGCTTTGGTTCACGTAATCTTTGTCCATGCTGAGATTGATCCCACATGTGTGTGTCTATGGACGCCATATTTTTGGGCTGGCCGTGGCGATTGTTGTGCTTGCAGGCCCAACAGGGGCTGCTGCGCCAAACCTCATCCCTGTTCAATCAAAGCCTGAACAGGGGGATACGGCTAAAGCTAAGCCGCCGAAAGATTTTTCTAAAAAAGCCCTCATTCAACCCTTGCTGGACAGATTGGCTGAAACGAAAGATGCCGAAACTGCAAAAGCACTTGCAGAAGCGGTCTCAAAACTCTGGGCTCATTCCGGCAGTCCAACAGTAGACTTGCTCATGACGCAAGTTTCCAAGGCACTCGCTACCAATGATGCGGATAAGGCTTTGGTGCTATCAGATTTCATTGTTGAAATAGCACCAAATTTTGCTGAAGGGTGGAACAGGCGGGCAACGGTACTTTTCATGCGGCGATCTTATGATGCGTCAATGGCGGATATCGGCAAGGTTTTGGAATTAGAACCGCGCCACTTTGGTGCGCTAAGCGGGTTGGGGCTGGTTTTGCAAGCCTTGGGCAATAAAAAAGCTGCCTTGGAGGCATTTCGCAAGGCGTTGAAAGTTCATCCGTTCATGAACGGTCCCAAAAGCGTTGTCAAAAAGCTTGAACCAGAAGTTGAGGGCCGCGGCATTTAGAGCGTTTGCGGTCTTTAAATCTCCAGATCGCTGTTTTCACCTACATAGGCTATGCGCAACATGTTGGTTGCCCCCGGTGTGCCCAGGGGAACGCCCGCTGAAATGATGACCCGCTGGCCTGGTTTGGCACAGCCTTCCTGGAAAGCAATGCGGCAGGCACGATCTACCATGTCGTCCAGGTCTTTAGCATCTTCAGTTAAAACGCAATGAAGCCCCCAGACAATTGCCAGCCTGCGTCCGGTTTCAGGTTTAGGGGTCAGGGCTACAATCGGTTTTAAGGGCCGCTCACGGGCAGCCCTGAGGCCTGTGGCACCAGATGAGGTGTAGCAAATGATTGTTGCAAGATTGAGTGTATCTGCCACCGTGCGTGCAGCAGCACTAATCGCATCGGCACTGGTGGCCTCGGCTTCAGTGCTCTGGGCGTAAATGATATTGGAATAATAGGGGTCTTGTTCGACTTCTTTGGCAATTTTATCCATCATGGCAATGGCCAGGTAGGGATATTCCCCAACCGCTGATTCCGCTGATAACATGACAGCATCTGCGCCCTCAAACACAGCTGTTGCAACATCAGACACTTCGGCACGGGTTGGCACGGGCGCTGTGATCATGGTTTCAAGCATTTGGGTTGCCACAACCACGGGTTTGCCGGCAGCACGCGCGGCGCGGGTGATTTGTTTTTGCAGGCCGGGCACTTGTTCAATCGGCAATTCAACGCCCAAATCGCCGCGTGCGATCATCAGGCCATCGGCAATATCAAGAATGTCATCAAGATAATTAATAGCCGACGGCTTTTCGATTTTAGCCATAATGGCAGCGCGGCCTTGTGCCTGCTTGCGCGCTTCGGCAACATCATCGGCGCGTTGCACAAATGATAAAGCAATCCAATCAATGCCCAATGACAGGGCATAATCGAGATCTTTACGGTCTTTTTCCGTCATGGCACTGACGGGAATAAGCGTGTCGGGCAAGCTCACACCCTTGCGGTCAGATAAGGTGCCTCCGACTTCCACTTCACATTCGATTGCCTGGGGTTGGCATGTCCTTGCGCGCAGGCGGATGCGGCCATCATCCAACAGCAAGCTGTGGCCGGGCTCGATGGCTTGAAATATTTCAGGATGGGGCAGTTGGATGCGCTTGTCTGTGCCTTGGGTTGTGTCTTGATCAAGAATGAAGGTTGCACCTTCGACCAAGGTTTCCTTACCATTGGCAAAAGCGCCAACACGAATTTTAGGGCCTTGAAGATCAACCAAAATGCCGATTGGCCGGCCTTTTTCAGCCTCAATCGTTCTAATGATTTTATGAAATTCCCGCACTTGTTTGTGCGGGGTGTGGCTCATATTAATGCGGAATACGTCTGCGCCTGCATCAAACAGCTTGGCAATAACATCATGGGTGGAAGATGCTGGCCCAAGAGTTGCCAAAATCTTGACACGCCGGTCTCGTTTCACTGTTTAGTGGTTCCTTCTTTTTGTGCGTTTGTCAAAGATATGGTCCAGTCTTGCTCTTCTCCGGTGTCGACTTCAAAAAAGCCGGTTTTGCGAAAGCCACGGTCAATGCATTTTTGAATGCCTTCTATGGTGAAAAGCTTGTTGCGTGTGCACAATTGCGCGCTGCCGCCCCAAAACCCGCCACGGTCATAGTCGACCGCATGAACATAGTAATAACGTGCGATCAAAACACCTTCCAGAAGCGTTTCACATACTTTGGGACCAAGATTCCACCAGCCTTCACTGCGCCAGTTTTTAGCATTTCCCTTAACGTCGCCATATCCAAGTGCTATGCCGACATTGCTGTCAGTGTTGTTGCATAATTTTAAATCCGCCGCTGCTGGTTCTGGATTTGCAATCCATAATATCGCCACCATAAACGCCAAACATAACAAACGCATGATACTCAACCCTCTTTGATTTTTGATGCCTTCATATCGAAAATAATAACACCCCTCATTGTCTATGCCATAAAATTTTACGCCTGAGAATAGATTCTTCAAATCAAATTTTATCCAGAGCTGTTTTTCCTAGATTTTCTGGGGCGCGAAATGTAAAGGCTGATGATAATGCACAAGCCCCCAAGCGCTTGGCGGGCATTTATTGATTCGCCCAAAACCGCCCAACCCAGAACGGCTGCGGATAGGGGCTCTACAAAAATAACCAACGAAGAAAAAATGGCAGGAAGATGCCCCAGAGCATAGGCCAACAGCCCTTGGCCGCCGACCTGGCTTACCACGGCAAGGCTTATGAGGCTGGTTATGCCGCGCCAGCTTTGGGGCCAGAGGCTGTCTTGGGCAATCAGAGCTGTTGCCAATAAAATGAGGCTGGTTATGCAGGTTGATAAAAACAGCAATTTTCCTGAAGCCATTTTGGCGCGCGCTGTTTTAAGGCTGAGCATGTAGGCTGCAAAAAACACGGCTGTGATGAGACCGTAAATATCGCCCAAAACATGCTCAGGGCTCTGCGTGATGGTATTGTTCAACAAGAGGCCGCCACCGATCATTGCGAGACCCAAGCCCGCTAATGTGTTGCGCGTTATGGGTTCGTGCAAGAAAAACACGGCGCCAAACACCACGGCAATCGGTGCCAGGGTGGCAAAGAATGTGGCATTGACAACGCTCGTGTTCATAATGGACAGGTGCCAAAAAAACAGATCGCCTGCGAAAAACACTCCAGGCCAAAGAGCAATTTTCATTGAGGCAGAAAGAGGCTCCAGCTTCGGGCTTTTATGATTTCTTTGCTCGAAATACCACCACAGCCAAAAGAACGGCAATGCCAGACCAACGCGCCAAAACGCGCTGGCAAAGGGGCCTACTTCAGCCAGTCTTACAAATATCGGGGAGGCGCCCATGGCAATTGGCCCGGCGATTACCGCTGCCAGCGGTAAAATGCTCGTGGGCTGGTCTATGTGAGGTGGTAAAGCGTTTTTCATGTGAATTAAGCGGCGTTTAGAGGCTCCTTAGGTGGTGCTTACAATAATCGCCATCTATAGTGCCGCTATGCCGGATCAAAGCAAGCCTGTTGCAGACCCTGAGGGCGCATCTCAAGAGTTTGTCCCCTTTAAAACCCTGGACGGAGACCTTAAGACAGGGCTGCTGTTGATTTGCGATCATGCCAGTAATGCATTGCCGGCACGCTACGGCATGCTGGGGCTGGAAGCTGATCAATTCAAACGCCATATTGCTTATGACATCGGTGTGGAGGCCGTGGTTGAGAAATTGGCGCGTGCCCTTGGCTGTCCGGCCGTTTTAAGTCAGTTCTCCAGGCTGCTGATCGATCCTAACCGTGGTGGCGATGATCCCACTTTGGTGATGAAGCTTTCTGACGGGGCGATCATTCCGGGCAATCGTGATGTTGATGCTCAAGAAGTGCGCAAGCGTGCGAAGAAGTTTTACGCACCTTATCATGAGGCTATTGACCGGCAGATTGATCGTTTTATTGAATATGGCAAGCCGCCTGCACTTTTGTCGATCCACAGTTTCACACCTCACTGGCGCGGTCATGAACGCATTTGGCATGGTGCTGTTTTATGGGATAATGATCCGCGGTTCGCTTTGGCGTTAATTGCAGCCCTGAGAGCTGAGCATAATCTTGTGATTGGCGATAATGAACCTTATTCGGGTAAATTAAAGGGCGATTGCCTCTATCAACACGGCACAAAACGCGGGCTTGCTCATGGGCTACTTGAAATTCGGCAAGATTTAATATCCGATGAGGCAGGGATTGATCAATGGGCAGGCAGGCTTAGCCATATGCTTCCCCAAATTATGGGCGAAGTGGAAGGGTTGAACAGAATTGAACATTTTGGCTCGCAAACTGATTGAGTTTGGGTTTAGGTTTAAAGCAAGTAAGAATTTGGAGATTGAGTATGGATGAGAAAACCAAGACAGAGCTTGAAGCGGCAGCGTTTCGCAAGCTTGTCGATCATTTGCGCGAACGCACGGATGTTCAAAATATCGATTTGATGAACCTGTCGGGCTTTTGCCGGAATTGCTTGTCGCGTTGGTATCACGAAGCAGCGGACGAAACAGGCGTGCCAATGACGAAAGAGGGTGCGCGCGAAATCGTTTACGGCATGCCCTACAGCGAATGGAAGGCAAAACACCAAACTGAAGCAACGCCAGAGCAAGAAAAACAATTCGAAGAAACTCATAAACATTAATCATCTAAAACCTGGGATGTGTCATGACTTCTACAAGCTTTGCGCATGGGCAATTGCGCGCCATAATTGAACGGATCGAACGACTGGAAGAAGAAAAAGCGGCTCTCACGGCTGATATCCGTGAGGTATATGCCGAGGCCAAGGGCAATGGTTTTGACGTTAAAGTCTTGCGAAAAGTGGTGCGTCTGCATGGCCAAGACCGTGCAGAGCGCGACGAGGAAGCAGCCCTTATTGATCTATATCTTCATGCTTTGGAAGGATCGTTGCCTGAAGCAAGCTCGCCAGAGACAAGCACGGCCCAGCCGGGTGCGCCTGATAATATGGCCAGTGACTAGACCCAGATTAATTCAAGCTGGAAAGTTTTGTTGCTGCATCAGAGGCCGCTGGTTTATAGGCTCTAAGTTGGCGTGCGCGCTGAAACTTTAGAAGTAGTGAGCCATGTGACGACATTAAAAGGTTGCCCTTGCGTGACCGGTTTATGGTGAGGCCAGGGGCTATTTGCTCACGTGCCGTCAGACCTGCTGCTGCGCTTGCAATATGAATATTTTGCAAATCACCCTTAGCACTCCGCCTAGGTTTGGCAGCATTTGGCAGTTTTGCAAAACTTCTGGTCAATACGGGCTTAACACGTGGCGGTGCCATGAAGATCGATGGGCTAATGCTGGCTGTAATGATGGGTTGTGCGCGTTTGACAGCTGCAAATAAGGGCTCAGGTTTGGCTGCTAGGGCCGGTTTGATACGCGGCTTGGGAACTGCGGCTAATTCGCTCTTTGCGATGCTCCGGGTTTTTGTGGCCTCTTGAGGGAGTGATGCCAAAACCACGCGCGACTTGTGCTGGGGAATGGGGATGCGCCTCAGGCCCCCGGATGTCGGTTGAATCTCAGCGAAATTGTGGTTATGGGTTTTATGGCTGGCAAATCGGGTCGGTGCAGCTGAGCCGGGCTTGTGTTTGGTTTTGTTTTTTCTGAACAAAGCCGCCAGGCGCGTCGGGCTCATGCGTGGCCAATGGCGTACGCGGCCGGTGTCAACATGAACAAAACCGTGTTTGCCTGAGCGTGGATAATAACCAACGCCGCCACGCTCACGCAGCAGGGCTGATTCGCGTAATTTCTTGATTGGGACATCAGGGAAAAACACATCTGCCGCCTGGCCCTTGATATGCATTGAGCGGCGGGCAACACCACGGCCGATCCGGCGCAACATGGTGTTGGTTTTGGACGAACGATATCCCGAAATCAGATGGATTGGTTTTTTTGACCCAAGCTCTTTGTGCAATTCCCACAAGAGATCGATCAGGGCCGGGTCCATTTTTGTTGGTTGTTTGGCGCGCCAATCGCGCATGAAATAATTAATTTTTTCGAGCGCTGCCTGATCATATTGACCATCGCGTTTGTAAGTGATTGTGAGGGTGTCTTTGGTGTGGACCCCGCGCAGCGAAATTGTGCGGTCGTCGCCGCGTGCCACAGCATTTGACATGGCCGCATATGTTAGGCTGCTACCAAGAGCGATTGCCCCTAATATGATTGTGGTGAACTTGAGACGACGAAATTGCCCCCCGTTCTCGTTCGATTTGTACTCTACCAAGGACTATCCCCATCCATGTTAGTCGGCAGGCCACTATTGTGGCTGTCTTATAACTCGGAATCAAGTAATGCGGGATTTTTTTACACAACCCACTTAACTCACTCAACATCCGAGGATCGATGCGTAAATTGCACAAGATCTCTCGGCAACTCAAGCATCAGACAATATTAAGATTAAAAGACGATTAAACAGGCTATTTTAAGGCAAGTTTATTTTGACCCATAGCCTGGGATAAAATGTTATCGCGTCTATAGATGTCTGGACGTGAGTGGAATTGGTTGTTTTCATCGATCCAGGCGGTGAAATAAGCAAGATGCACAGGCACTTTGCGCTTAAGATTTACGTATTGATTTTCACCGGTTGCAATAGCGCTGGCAACCCGTCTGGGCGACCAGTTTGCGTCTAAACGAAGCAGAATTTCAGCGAATCGCTGTGCGTTTTGCACCCGAACACAGCCATGGCTGTAAGCCCTATTGTTACGGGCAAACAAATGTTTGGTTGGTGTGTCGTGCATATAAACGTGGTGCTTATTGGGAAACAAGAATTTAACACGCCCCAATGCATTTCCCGGTCCAGGCGGCTGGCGCACAGACACAATTTGCTTTTCGTCGGAAATATCGGGTCCGCCACCCCAGCCAAAGAAACTTGAACGACGGCGCGTTCGTTGTGTTAAACGCACTTCAAATCCCTGGCGTTCAAGATAGTATGGGTCTTGCAGCAGGAAGGGCAGCATTTCATTTTTAATGATTGAGCGCGGCACATTCCAATAAGGATTGAACACGACGGTTTTGATTTCATTGCTGAAAACCGGCGTTTGATGCTTGGGTTTGCCAATGATAACACGTGCTGAGTGTATGACTTTACCTTCATCAATTATGTGCATCTTGTAGTCGGCCTGATTGACAAAAACGTGTCGCTTGCCAAGTTCGCGTGGCAGCCAGCGATAGCGCTCCATATTTACCAGGATTTTCTTTGCCCGATTTGGCCGCGGCCTGTTCATTACGGCAATTGTCTGCCGGCCGATCCAGCCATCGGCAGCAAGGCCCTTCTTGCGTTGAAAAGCTTTAATGGCTTTAACCAGATCGCGATCGTACAAATTAGCCTTGTCGAGTTCTAAATTGGTGTCGGTCTGTGCATCGTCATTTGATTTTGGCTCGGTAAGTGCCGGCTTGTAATCGCCTGATTCTATCAACCGTTGGCGGACCAGAGCAATACGGTTATCCGATTGCCCTGGTTTTAAGCTCTTGCGGCCCGCCGGGACCTTGGTCCAATTTGTCGTTGTGGTTTGTGTGCGGGCGGTGGCCAATGCCGCTTTTAACCGTTGATACCCAACATGTTGAGGGGCGAGAGATGTAAGGAAATCCTTTAAAGTAGCGCTTGAGGCCAATCCTTCCAGGGTTTCATCTGTGCTGAGCAGAGGAAGTGTTGGTGTCAGATTTTCGCTAAGGCGATGCGGCCTGACCCGGCCTGCAGAAACATGGCGCGCATATTTGAGAGCCGTTTGGGTGAGCTCAATCTCAAGCTGAAGAAGTGCTTTTTGATTGCCTTCCAGGTGCGATATGTCAGTGGAGTAGCCAGAGAGTGAAACCGGCATATAATCTTTTGGGTTTAAGCCTTCTTCTTCTGCTTTCGAAAGATGCTCAAGCAATTGCTCGGCACGGTTGGTCAGCTTGTCTTTGTTCACCCAAAACAACGCAAAATCGCGTTTCGCATAAAATGCAACAAGTGCCTTGCTGTCTTTTTGTGTCTGTTCTGAAAATCCTAGGGATGTATTCAGCTGGGCTTCAAACGTCATTGAATAGACATTGGCTGCTTGCCCGTAAACCGGAATGGCGGTCATGGAAAGGGCTAAACCTAGCGTGCGAATATCTCTTAGAATACGAATGACGTCTCTCCCTAAATCTCTCGCCAATCTAGGGCGATAAAATTTTAATATCAAGTGTTTCACCCTATCATGGTTACGGTTTTCTCAAACCGTTACATTTTAGCCTCAATGCCCATCTCCCGTACTTTGCGATAGAGCGTTGAGCGCCCGATGCCAAGTTCGCGAGCAACTTTAGACATATGTCCATGATAGCGGGTAAGAGCAAGTTTGATCATATCAGCTTCAACGTCTTCGAGTTTTCTGATCTGTCCGGCATCTGTGATTGCCGGTATATCAAGGGAACTGTGCGCGGCTGTTTTGGCCTCAAAGCCCGGAGTGACAGTATATGTTTCGGGCATTGCCGGCATAGGAGATGTGGTTATCTGTGTTTCCGGTATAGATGGAAGTACCGGTTCGAACCCTTCAACAAGTGAGGCGATTTGTGGAAAATCGCAAATATCCAGCACGTCGCTGTCACACAAAACAACAGCGCGAAACAGTGTGTTTTCCAGCTGCCGCACATTGCCCGGCCAGTTATAAGCGTTTAGAAGGTTTAAGGCATCTTGGCTTATCTTATTGATATTCTTACCTTCTTCAGCAGAGCAGCGGGTCAGGAAATGATTTGCAAGCCGCTCAATGTCGCCAAAGCGTTCGCGCAAGGGCGGGGCGAAAATTGGAAATACATTTAGTCTGTAATATAGATCTTCGCGGAACTTTCCATCTGTTACCATATCAATCATATTTCGATTGGTGGCTGAGATGATGCGCACATCAACCTTGAGCGGGCGCTTGGCACCCACGGGGTCGATTTCGCCGTCTTGCAGGGCGCGCAATAATTTCACCTGAACATCGAGCGGCAGTTCGCCGACCTCATCCAAAAATAATGTGCCGCCATGGGCTTCGGAAAATTTACCAATATGCTTCTCGGAGGCACCGGTGAAAGCCCCTTTTTCATGACCGAACAAAATGCTCTCAACCAGGTTTTCCGGGATGGCTCCACAATTGACGGTCACAAAAGGTTTACTGCGCCGATTGCTTGTTCCTTGAATGGCGCGTGCGATCAGCTCCTTGCCGACACCTGATTCGCCTTCTATGAGAATCGGAATATTGGATTGGGATGCCCTCTCACCGAGCCTGATCACCTGGCCCATGACCTCAGAGGAAGCAATCATGTCATCGAAGGTCAATTGCCCTTCAGTGGTCTTTTTAATTCGCTTGATTTCGCCGGTCAGGGCGTTCACGCGCAGGGCATTGTTGATTGAAACCTGCAAGCGTTCTGGTGAGACCGGTTTAACAACAAAATCGTCGGCGCCCGCGCGCATCGCTTTCACAACAGCTTCAATGCTGCCATTGGCGGTTTGCACAATCACGGGCAAATCAGCACGGTCCTTTTGCAATTCTTGTAAGACGGTCATGCCGTCAACTTCGGGCATAACCAGGTCGAGGATTACAGCGGCAACTTCCCGGCCTTTGGGCGAGCTTAAAAAGTCCAAAGCCGTGCGGCCATTTTCTGCAATGGCAACATTATATCCAAAACTTTTGACGGCCTCTTCAAGCAAACGACGTTGTACCGGTTCATCGTCCACTATTAATACCAACTGGCTCATACAAACTCTCAATGCTGTTTTTTTGCTTCCAGGACGGATCTTGGAAATGGATTTTTTCGCATAACACCCAGGACGCCCCGGACCTGGATTTAAACTATGAAGGCTAACAGTAAAAACCGACTTAAAATGTTAGAGATAAATTGTTAAGAGTTTGGTATTCAGCCATATCGCTGTTTCTTGATGGCCGCGTGCCTTATGTGCCCTTGATGTTGCTGGCATGATGGCCCCATATAAGCAGCCAAAACACCGATGAAACCGAGCTTAAGAGGTTAATGTGCTCATGGGATTTGAGAATTTTTTAAATTATTCGAGCCAAGAGACAGCAAGCCGCCAAGACAATGAGGAGCTTGGAGCCTTGCCGGAATGGCAGCTTGATGATCTTTATGAGGCCCAAGACAGTGTTGAGCTTGTCTCTGACCTTGCCTGGGCTGAAGAGCAGTGTGAGAGTTTCCATGAGACATATGCCGGCAAGCTTGGTGATTTGCTGGCTGGGGGTGATGCCTCTCAAGCGCTGTATGATGCCATTGCCGCTTATGAGCAGATTGACGACAGGCTCGGGCGCATTATGGCCTATGCGTTTTTGCAATATGCCACACAGACGAGCGACCAGACCGGCGCCAAGTTTTATGGCGATATGCAAGACAAGCTGACCGGGCTTTCCACCAAATTGTTATTCTTCACGCTTGATCTCAACAAGCTAGATGAAAGGGAGCTGGCCGAAGCGGCAAAGCAAGAGCCGCTTAAACATTACAAGCCTTGGCTGGACGATTTGGCTCAGGAGCGGCCCTATCAGCTGGACGAAAATGTCGAGCGATTGTTTCTCGAAAAATCGGTGACAGGGGCAGGAGCCTGGAACCGGTTGTTTGATGAGACATTAAGTGCGCTTAAATTTGACATTGATGGCGACAAGCTTGGACTTGAGCAGACTTTACATCTCATGACCGATGAAGATGGTGTAAAACGCGAGCAAGCCTCCGAAGCATTGGCGCTGGTGTTTAAAGACAATTTGCGATTGTTCACACAGGTCACCAACACTCTGGCCAAGGATAAAGAAATTTCAGACCGCTGGCGTGGCTTTAGTGATGTTGCTGCCTCCAGGCATCTGGCAAACCGGGTTGAGCCTGAGGTGGTTGATGCTTTGGCACAAGCCGTGAAGGCGGCCTATCCGCGCCTGTCACATCGCTATTATAAGCTTAAAGCGCAATTTATGGGGCAAGACAAATTGGCCCATTGGGACCGCAATGCGCCTTTGCCGTTTGCCGACACGCGTATTATCCCTTGGGGAGATGCGGAGCGCATGGTGATGGAGGCCTATAATGGGTTTGCCCCTGAAATGGCGGAAATTGCGGGCAAGTTTTTTAAAAACAACTGGATTGATGCCGCCATGCGCACCGGCAAAGCGCCTGGTGCGTTTGCGCATCCAACCGTACCAAGTGCGCATCCTTATGTGTTGCTCAATTATCAAGGCCGTACGCGCGACGTTATGACATTGGCGCATGAGCTTGGCCATGGGGTGCATCAGGTGCTGGCAGGCCCACAAGGCGCGCTGATGGCGCCAACACCGCTAACGCTTGCTGAAACGGCGAGCGTGTTCGGCGAGATGCTCACTTTCCGCGCCTTGCTGGACCAGGCGGAAACCAAAGATGCGCGCCGCGCCCTTCTGGCGGGCAAGATTGAAGACATGCTCAATACGGTGGTGCGCCAGATTGCGTTTTACCTGTTTGAGCGTGAAGTGCATTTGGCCCGGCTCGAGGGCGAGCTGACCAGTGACCAGATTGGTGAGCTTTGGATGAAGGTGCAAAGCGAAAGCTTGGGCCCCGCGATTGAGCTCAAACCGGGGTATGAAACATTCTGGGCGTATGTGCCTCACTTTATACATGCACCGTTTTATGTTTATGCCTATGCGTTTGGCGATTGCCTGGTGAACTCGCTCTATGGGGTTTATGATAATGCCCAGGAGGGTTTTTCTGATCGGTATTTTGATTTGCTCAAAGCAGGCGGCTCCAAGCCTTATCATGAATTGCTTGCCCCATTTGGTCTGGATGCCAAGGACCCTGAATTCTGGTCTATCGGTCTTAACATGATTTCAGGTCTGATTGACCAATTGGAGGCTGAAGGTACGTGAGTGAAGACCCGGGCCAATCGCATGACGATGAAGCCAATCGGTTGTCTGGCCGGATGAAGCGCTATGTGCGTGTTGGCACAGGTCTGAGCGGTGTGGCAGCTCGCTTTGCAGCCCAGAGACTGACGGGCTCATCGGGCAATAGAGCAAATGATGCCGCACGACTTAAACTGGCGCTCGGTGGGTTAAAAGGCCCATTGATGAAGGTTGCACAATTGATGTCGACGATCCCTGATTTGTTGCCGGCGGAATATGCCGCTGAATTATCCCAACTGCAATCACATGCTCCTGCCATGGGCTGGCCGTTCGTCAAACGGCGGATGGCGGCAGAACTCGGGCCTGCTTGGCAAGATGAGTTTGCCGGTTTTGAACATGAGGCAAATGCTGCGGCCTCTCTTGGTCAGGTACATAAAGCTAAAACGCCGTCAAAGGCGACCGTTGCGTGCAAGCTGCAATATCCCGATATGCAGTCTGCCGTTGAGGCTGACCTGCAGCAGCTTGGTATGATCTTTGCGCTTTATAAGCGCATGGACCCGGTGATTGATACGACCGAAATTGCCAAGGAAATAAGTGCGCGTCTGCGCGAAGAACTTGATTATGAGCGTGAAGCCAAACATATGGCGCTTTACCAAAATATTCTCAAACCGATTGCCGGCATAAAAATTCCGCAAGTTTATGACGAGCTTTCCACCAGCAGGCTGATCACCATGTCCTGGCTTGAGGGCAAGCGTCTGCTGGACTTTAAAGAACGGCCTTTGGACGAGCGTAATCTGTTGGCACGGCTGTTATATCAAGCTTGGTGGTATCCGTTTGGCAAATATGGCGTGATCCACGGCGATCCGCATTTGGGCAATTATTCGGCCATTACAGATGACGCGGGTAAAGCTTGTGGCCTGAACCTGCTGGACTTTGGATGCGTGCGCTTGTTTCCACCACGCTTTGTGGGCGGCGTGGTTGATCTCTACCAAGGTCTTTTGCACCAAGATGAGGCGCGCATTGTTCATGCCTATGAAGCCTGGGGGTTTGAGAACCTCACCAAGGAGCTGATCGATACGCTCAATATCTGGGCGGGCTTTATCTATGGGCCTTTGTTAGAGGATAGGGTGCGGGGCTTGGCTGATGGGGTTGATCCGGCACATTATGGCCGTGCTGAAGCGTTTCGTGTCCATCAGGCTCTGAAAAAGCTTGGGGCTGTGCGCGTGCCGCGCGAATTTGTGTTTATGGACCGGGCCGCCATTGGGCTTGGGGGCGTTTTTTTACACCTGAGGGCCGAGCTGAATTTCTTTGAAATATTTAATGAAACGATTGAAAATTTTGACGTAGAAATTCTAAGGGACAATCAAGCAAAAGTTTTGGGAGCCGTGGGCTTGGATGTGCCCGATTGAGTTTTATATTTTTCATTTGAAAGATTATATGCGCGCTCTTGTGAAGCCTGTGTGTTTAGGGTATTTCTTCGCCTAGGATCTAGAGGTACAAAGTCACAAGGAACTGACGTCATGGCGAAAAGCAAAGCCCCCACAATGGATTATGACGAACATACTAGGACATATGCGCGTTTTCTGGACTTGGTAAAATGGAGCGTGATTGGCACGGTTGTGGTGCTGGTCTTAATGGCAATTTTCCTGCTTTAGTTTCACACTCCATTATTTGTCTTTATGTTCCCCAGCCATAGCTCGTTAAATGCCATGCGATCTGAGTTGCTCAAGGAGATCAAGTTTTGAAAATCGCCATTGCTGCTGAAAGCGACAAAGCCGAACCGCGTGTTGCGGCATCGCCCGATACGGTCAAACGGTTTGTGAGCCTGGGCTGTGATGTTGCGGTTGAGGCGGGCGCTGGCCTGGCGTCCCATATTTCAGATGATGAGTTCAAGCAGGCCGGGGCTGTGATTGCCAAAACATCTGAGGCTGTTTTGAAGGGTGCAGACATTGTGCTCAAGGTCAACCGGCCCACGGCGGCGGAACTTAAGCTCATGAAAAAGGGCACTGTGGTTGCCGCCATCATGAACCCTTATGGCGACAAGGCGGGCATTGAGCCTATGGCCAAAGCGGGTGTGTTGGCGTTCTCCATGGAATTCATGCCGCGAATTACGCGCGCGCAATCAATGGATGTCTTATCCTCACAATCCAATCTGGCTGGTTATAAATCGGTGATTGATGCTGCGGCTGAATATGGCCGCGCTTTTCCAATGATGATGACGGCTGCGGGTACGGTAGCACCAGCACGGGTCTTTGTGATGGGGGCTGGCGTTGCCGGTCTGCAGGCGATTGCAACGGCTCGTCGTCTTGGTGCCATTGTATCAGCAACGGACGTGAGACGTGCCGCAGGTGAACAGGTTGAAAGCCTTGGTGCCAGTTTCGTTATGGTCGAAGAGGACGAGGGCGAGAGTGGCGAGACGGTTGGTGGTTATGCCAAGGAAATGAGCAAGGATTATCAAAAGCGCCAAGCTGTGCTGGTGGCCGAGACCATTGCCAAGCAGGACATTGTTATTTGCACAGCGCTTATTCCGGGAAGGCCTGCGCCAACACTTGTGACCAAGGACATGGTTGAGAGCATGAAGCCCGGCTCGATTATTGTTGATCTGGCGGTTGAACGCGGCGGCAATTGTCCTTTGTCTGAGCCCGGCAAAGTGATTGAGCATAAGGGTGTCAAAATCATGGGGTACTTAAATGTAGCCGGCAGGCTGCCCAGTGATGCCTCAGCGCTTTATGCGCGCAATCTTTATAATTTTATCGAGATCATGATCGATAAAGAGAGCAAGAAACTCAAAATCGATTGGGAAGATGAGATCATTATTGGCACGGCTTTGACCAAAGACGGCAAAGTGATCCATGAAGCCTTAAAATAAAGGAGTGGGCCGATGAGCGCACTGACAGCACAACAAGCAGCTGAGGCTGCCAAGGATGCAGCCCTTAAAGCCAGAGAGGCAGCTGATTCCGCACAAGCCTTTGCCGATAGTGCCGCAGCAGCTGCAGAAGCCGGCGCACAGGCCATAACCGGTGGTGGCAGTGGTATTGATCCATTTGTTTTCCGGTTTGCCATTTTTGTGCTGGCGATCTTCGTTGGCTATTTTGTGGTGTGGGCGGTAACACCTGCTCTGCACACGCCGCTAATGTCGGTGACCAATGCCATTAGCTCGGTGATTATCGTTGGAGCGCTATTGGCCGTAGGCGTTGATGCCTCCGGTGCCTTAGGAGGCGGGGCGACCTGGACTGCCAAGCTTGTAGGCTTTGTTGCTTTGATCTTGGCGTCGGTGAATATTTTTGGCGGGTTTCTCGTCACCCAGCGCATGCTTGCCATGTATAAGAAAAAAACCTGATCGGGAGAGCCCTAGATGTCTGCCAATATAGCCGCGCTGCTTTACCTCATCTCAGGGGTTTTGTTCATTCTGGCGCTGAGAGGCCTTTCCAGCCCTGAGAGTTCCAGACAAGGCAATTTGTTTGGCATGGCCGGTATGGCGATTGCCATCCTCACAACATTGGTGGTGGCCAATCCCCCAGGCGTTTTCACATGGATGCTTATTTTTGGCGGCCTTGCGATCGGCGGTGGCATTGGGGCTACGATTGCACGCAATGTTTCAATGACAGCGATGCCTGAACTGGTCGCGGCCTTCCACTCTCTGGTCGGCATGGCGGCGGTTTTGGTGGCAGCCGCCGCGCTTTATGCGCCAGCCGCCTTTGGGATTGGGGCCATTGGCCATATCAAAACTGCAAGCCTGGTTGAAATGTCATTGGGTGTGGCGATCGGGGCGATTACATTTACCGGCTCGGTGATTGCGTTTGCCAAGCTCTCGGGCCGTATGAGCGGTGCGCCAATCTTGCTGCCTGCCCGCCATATCATCAATATTGGTCTTGCTGTCTTGATCATTTACTTCATCTACAGCCTGGCGGTCACAGAAAGCCATTTTGATTTCTGGATGATCACGCTGCTGGCCTTTGCGTTTGGTGTGCTCATTATTATCCCGATCGGTGGGGCGGATATGCCGGTTGTGATTTCCATGCTCAATTCCTATTCAGGCTGGGCGGCGGCTGGCATCGGCTTTACGCTTGGCAACACAGCCTTGATCATCACCGGCGCGCTGGTGGGCTCATCAGGTGCCATCTTGTCTTACATCATGTGCAAAGGCATGAACCGTTCCTTCATTAGCGTCATATTGGGTGGCTTTGGCGGTGAAGCGGCAGCGCCAACGGGTGATGACGGCATTCAACGCACGATCAAACAGGGCTCAGCTGATGATGCGGGGTTCATTTTGAAAAATGCCGGTTCTGTCATCATCGTGCCGGGCTATGGCATGGCGGTTGCCCAAGCGCAGCATGCGCTGCGTGAAATGGCGGACGAACTTAAAGCCAATGGGGTTAATGTTAAATATGCCATTCACCCGGTAGCAGGTCGCATGCCCGGCCACATGAACGTGCTGCTGGCGGAAGCCAATGTGCCTTATGATGAAGTGTTTGAGCTTGAAGACATCAATAATGATTTCCCGCAGGCTGACGTGGCCTATGTGATCGGGGCCAATGATGTGACCAATCCGGCGGCAGAAGAAGATCCGACATCGCCGATTTACGGTATGCCCGTTCTGCAGGTGTGGAAAGCGGGCACTGTGATGTTCAACAAGCGCTCATTGGCATCAGGCTATGCAGGCATTGATAATCCGCTGTTCTACCGTGATAACACCATGATGATCTTAGGCGACGCCAAGAAAATGACGGAAGATATCGTTAAGGCTCTTTGAGTAGCTCACGGCTATTCCTCGCTACGCTCGGGCCTTCGATGGGCGGCGCATTAGCGCCGAGGGCCAGTCGGCCCTAGTCGGCTCGGGAGCGAAGCTATCGCTTCGCGGTCGCCTCCATGTGCACTACGGGTTTTGTTCGAAGAATTTCTTTTTTAAAAAAATTGACAAAATCATAATTATTGAAAAACCGAAAAAGTAAAAAAAAGTACTAGAAAAAGTATGATAAACGCCGAGCGTTGTAATCTTTCCACCAATAAAGATGTGACCATTATCGCTAGGCAAAGTCAAATTCGCATTATAGGCACTTCTTATACGAAAATAAAAAACAATAGACATAAAAATAGAATATGATAGGGCCAAATAATAAAAATAATTACTTGTAAATCTAAACATTGAAGCAACTAAGAAAGCTAAAGATAACGCAATTGTTAGATAAAATGTAGCTATGTAATAATATGTGTGGAGTTCTAAAATTAGATAGCTCACCATCACAACTCCAATCAGAAACAAAATTGTGCTTAAAATCCAAAGCCGTATAAATTTTTCAGTTTGGTTAAACAACGACAGAATCCGTTAAATTAAACGCCAGCATTATCCGCTTTTGACTGAAACTTATTCCACATCGGCCACAGGATTTCCAGCACCACTGCACCACAAATAACGGTGATGGCGGCCATTTGCAGGATGGTGAGTGTTTGGCTCAAGAACAGATAGGCCAGCAGGGCTGTGATCACCGGTTTTAGGAAGAACATGTAAGAGCCGCGGGTGATGTCGGGCACAGCGGCCAAGCCCGCAAGCCAGACCAATTGGGTGATTGTCGTATTCCACAGGCCGACTGTGAGCAGCGGCCAGAGCTGGGCAGCGTTCATGGCCAAAAGCTCTGTTGGGCTTACCCATCTTTGCCAGCCAACACCCACGATCAACCATAGGCCGATTGTGCCCATGCAGATTGTGATTGTTGTCACCGGAAGGCTGCCATGTTTTGCAATCAGGGGCTTGGCGAGTACGACATAAGCCGCGCCGCAAAACGCGCAGATCACAGACAGGCCAATGCCGATCAAGGAACGCGCATCGCCACTCAACAGCGTTGCCAGATAACCATCCGTGACCAGCAGCACAATGCCCAATATGGCGGCAAAGCCTGTGATCAGTTTGGGTGTTGAGATCGGCACTTTGTTGAGCATGCGGTCGGTCAGCCCCACGAAAATCGGGATGGTGGTGATGATGGTGCCGACCTGAACGATTGAAGCAAAATCAAGCGCTATATGAAACGCTAAATATGTGCCGGTAACGCCTATGAGGGAGGTCCAGATAAAGGCAAGTGCATTTTGTTTTAGCGGAATGGTTATGCGGGACGGCTTCATGAAAATGAGGGCGGCAATGATGAGCCCGAAGCTGCCGAGCATGAAACGCCAGACGGAGGTTTCCGGACCTGCGAGACCAGTGAGCACTGAGAAAAATTCACTTGAGCCGTGACCTAAAACGCCGATGAAAATAATCAGGTAAGCAAGAGGGGCGGACATAAAGTTATGAGGCTCTGCGATCATTTTGCGGTTGAGCGTCGGGGGCGCGTGGCGCATTCATTTTTTGCCGCGCACGGGCTTCGAATTTTTTGGCCTCTTTATATTCGGGGTTCAGCTTGAAGGCTTGTTTATAATCTTCAATTGCTTCTGCCCAGCGCTTCAGGCTTTCGCGCGCTCTACCGCGGTTGAGATAGGCGAGCGCCCAGCGCGGGCTTTGTTTCACAGCTGTTGAGAAATTTTTCTCAGCTTGTACAAAATCACCCATTTTGGCAAAAATCACCGCGCGATTATTATATGCCAGCGGATAATTTGGCCTCAGTGCTATGGCTTTTTGGGCGAGCGCCAAGGCTTGTTTATAGTTCCCTTGCGCATTGAGCATGACACTTTGATTGTGAAAAATCTGCGGGTTGGCGCGATCGAGTTTCAAGGCGCGTTCAAAATCAGAACTGGCCAGTGTATAGCGTTTCATCTCACCGTAAGCTACCGCACGGGCGTGATATGCGTCTGCAAATCCAGGGTTTAAAGCAATGGCCTTGTCATAATCAATCAGGGCGTGGGGCAGGTTGCGCTCGGCCTTATAAGCATCGCCACGAGCGCGATAGGCTTGATATAATTGCGGGGCTATTTTTATTGCCTGGTCAAAATCCTTAATGGCCTGTTTGGAATAGCCATAGCGAAAATAAAGCACGCCGCGTTTGTGGTGGGCTGAAGCATCATTTGGATTGCGTGCAATGGCAGCGTTGAGTTCGTCAACAGGGCTATATGGCTTTTGTGCGTTGGGTGCACCACTTGCAAGTTGGGCGGCTTGTGCAGCCTCGGCTTGTTGTGTGTCTGTGCTTGGCAGGGCTTGTGGCTGGGTTGTCTGTGATGTTGTGTTTTGCGCACGTCCGAAACACCCAGACAGAGCGATAGCTGATAGCGTCATGATGGCTGCGTGATTTAGCCAAAACCTGCTTTGGCGCTTGGGTGTCATGCCCTTACTTTCCAACCGGATATGATTTTCTGTTTCAAAAGCCTATCGCACGATATGTGGTCAGGCAATGCAAAGCTGTTGAGCACATTATCATCTATGTATTATGGCAAAATTAAAGGCCATGTGGTTTGCACATGACCTTGGTGACATTTTTTGGCACTTTGTTTCAAGATTTACCGCTTGCCCATTTAACGTTTTGGTTTGGGCTTCATCGGCAGCAAACCTTCGCGCTGCAGGCGTTTGCGGGCCAGCTTGCGGGCACGTCTGATCGCTTCGGCTTTTTCGCGCGCGCGCTTTTCAGATGGCTTTTCATAATGACCACGAAGCTTCATTTCACGGAAGATGCCTTCGCGTTGCATCTTTTTCTTCAGCGCTTTTAGCGCTTGATCGACATTATTGTCGCGAACCACTACTTGCACACGTATCGTCCTGTCCTGGTTACCGTCATAATTTGGCGGATTGTTACGCGATCTTCAGATATGATTGATCGCCAGTTCATTGCATCGCTAACACTTGTAGCGCGCATGTGAGTGGGTGTTTATCAAAATGCGCGTGGAATGTCCACCTGTTTACGACTATATCATGTGATACGTTTAATTTTTAGTTGCGACGATGAGTGTTTAAAAGTTTGAAAATGCAGACTTCGCAGACAAAAAAGAAAAAAACCCGCAATGCGCTCGACGTGATGCGTCAGGCTGTGCTTGATGCGGCCTTGTTATATGCCGGTGATGATGGCTGGACAGAGGAGTTGTTGCAAAAGGCGTCAAGTGAAGCTGGTTTAGATGAGCATGATTTGCATCTGGCATTTCCTGATGGTGTGGGGGCTTTATTGAGTTATTTCTGCCAGAGGGGCGATGAACAGGCCGCTGTTTTGCTGGCTCAAGCGCCGATGGATGAAATGCGCATTCGGGAGAAAATCACCTTTGGGGTGCGTACCAGACTTGGTGTTGATCAAGCCCATAAACCTGCCGTTCGCGCGGCGGTGGCGGCATTTGCCCAGCCGGCACTTATGGGCGAAGGGGCGAGCGCTTTATATCGCACCGCTGATTGCCTGTGGCAGGCGGCAGGCGACCAAGCGCAAGATTACAACCATTATACCAAGCGGCTTATCCTCTCAGGTGTTTATTCAGCGACGCTTATGGTGTGGTTGTCGGACACATCTAAGGATTATGCCAAAACCTGGACGTTTCTGGACAACCGGATTGAAGGCGTGATGCGGTTTGAAAAAACCAAGGCGCAGGTCAGTAATCTGTTCAAAAACTGGACAGCTCCGAAACAACCTACATGATCTTATTTAATCACTCAGCTTAGAGAGCCTGGTGATATGGCCCATTTTGCGGCCAGCTTTGATTTCGCTTTTGCCATATATGTGGATTTTCGTTTCGGGTTGTTGCGCCAAGGTGCGCCAATTTTCAATATCTGTCCCGATCAGATTGGTCATGACAACGTCTGAATGACGGGTCACATCGCCCAAGGGCCAGCCTGCAATGGCGCGGATGTGTTGTTCAAACTGGCTGGTCACAGCGCCATCAAGGGTCCAATGGCCGGAATTATGCACCCGTGGGGCGATTTCATTAACACGTAAAACTGGGCCTTGGGGTGCGATTTCCAAAAACAGCTCAATGGCCAATATGCCGACATAATCCAAAGCCTCAGCAATTTTGGTGGCGATTTCCAAAGCTTGTGTTCCAGCTTCACTGCTGATGTCGGCAGGCAGTGTGGTGGTGGCAAGAATATGGTTTTCATGATGGTTCCAACCAGGCTCAAACGCGCTCATAGCGCCATCTTGAGCGCGGGCTAATATCACCGAAAGCTCTTTGCCAAAAGGCACAAAACTCTCAAGAATGGCCGGGCTTTCAGCGATTGCCTGCCAGCTTTGTTCTAGCTCATCAACATGTTTGATTTTTACCTGCCCTTTGCCGTCATAGCCAAACCGTCTGGTCTTTAAAACGCCGGGGCCCGCGTTTTCCTCAAAAGCCTTGGCTAAATCATCGAGACTATCGATCTGCCAAAAACCGGCCGTTGCAATGTCCAGCCCGGTTATGAATTGCTTTTCGGTAAGCCGGTCGTTGGAGATATCCAGAATTTCAGGTTTAGGAAATATCGGCTTTGTTTGGGCGATGGCATGAACAGTGCTGTTTGGGATATTTTCAAACTCGAAGGTTGCAACATCTATCCTGTCGGTAAAATCTGCGATAGCAGCTTTGTCTTCAAAACTGGCACATATGTGATTGCTTGCAACATCCAGCGCCGGGCTGTCTGGCATGTCGGTGAATATACAGGTCTTCAGGCCCAGCTCAGTTGCTGCCATGGCCAACATGCGGCCCAATTGTCCACCGCCCAAAATGCCTATCGTGCCGCCCGGCGGCACAATGATTTTAGTGCTCATCGCTCGGGGTATTGGCAACGGCATCGCTTTGGGCCTGACGCCAGGCTTCAAGGCGTGTGCTGATGCCCTCATCATGAAGGGCCAAAATGCTTGCTGCCAGCAAGGCTGCATTAATCGCTCCGGGCCTACCTATCGCCAAGGTGCCAACCGGCACGCCGGGTGGCATTTGCACAATGGACAATAGGCTGTCTTGGCCTTTCAGCGCCTTGCTTTCAATCGGCACGCCAAGGACGGGCAGGATGGTCATGGATGCTGCCATGCCGGGCAGGTGGGCTGCCCCTCCGGCCCCGGCAATGATGATTTTAAGCCCGTTTTGCTTGGCGGATTGCGCATAGTCATAAAGCCGTTTGGGGGTGCGGTGGGCTGAGACAATTTTTGTCTCATACGCCACGGCCAGTTCATCAAGCAGGTCTGCTGCATGTTTCATGGTGGGCCAATCGGACTGGCTGCCCATAATAATTCCGACGGCTGGTGTTTGCTCGCTCATGTGCTGCGGCACCCTTGTTTCTGACTACTGGCTTTCACGCCTTGGAAAGCGGCGGATTATAGGCGAGTGGTAGATGTTGACAAGGGTGCGTTCTTTAATCCGGTTAATTATGTGCAAAACCGGGCTTGAAGCAGATGTCATTTATATATGTAGACATGCCAAACGTCATGGCCTGCGCTGCTTAACTTAGCCAGAAAAGTAATTCTTATTTACAGGCCTGCGCTCGCTTACGCGATGATGTCGGGCAGCAGTACGTCTTCGATCTTGGTAATTTCGTCCTTGAGCACCAATTTACGCTTTTTCAAGCGCGTGACTTGCAATACATCACTTCGATCTTGATGTTGAATTGATGTTATAACGTCATCAAGGTCGTGATGCTCAACTTTCAGATCTTCAAGACGTGAGCGCAGCTCTGTCTCTTTGGGCTTATCCATCAAGTCCCTCGTCTGTCACACTCTTGTGTATATATATAATTGCCGGAATTTGCGTCCTCTTCAAGGGGGAGCATGTCGATTCGCTCAAGTTTGTTATCAAATTGTTAACAAGCGTTTTGCGGTTTTTGCCGAAAATCCCCAGAAAACATGTAGTTTTCCACTGTTTCCATCACTTTTTAGGGCTCAAGATCGACAGCTTGTCATAGTTGTGGCACACTTGAGGCAGGGTCAACTCCAACGAAATAGGAGAAAATCTGTATGGCAAGCGTAGCGCGATTGAACGATCTCTCAACACAACATCAAACTCTCGAAACATTAATTGAAGAGGAAATGGCGCGGCCCATGGCCGATAGTTTGAAAATATCAAAGCTCAAGCGTGAAAAACTGCGGATAAAAGAAGAAATTTCAGGCCTTGAGATGAGCAATTAAGCAGTCTCACTGCTTTCAGGGTCAGCTCAGTAATTTAGCTCGCTGTTTACGATGCTCATTGCTGCAAATTGTATCTCCGGTCCTAATTGTCCAGAGACCGGGCGAGTTCCCTTAATTTGTATTTTTGTATTTTACCGGTCGAGGTTTTCGGCAGTTCGGTGAACACCACGTGTTTTGGGCATTTGTAATGCGCAAGATTATCGCGGCAATAAGCTATTATCTCATCTTCTGTGACCTCCTTGCCTGACCTTATTTCAACAAAGGCACAGGGGGTCTCTCCCCATTTGTCGTCGGGTTTTGCTACTACAGCCGCGGTTTCAATGGCCGGGTGTTTGTAGAGCGTGTCTTCCACTTCGATGGAGGAGATGTTTTCACCGCCTGAAATGATGATGTCCTTGGAGCGGTCCTTGAGCTGAATATAATTATCCGGGTGCATGACACCTAGATCGCCGGAGTGAAACCAGCCGCCCTTGAAGGCTTGCGCGTTGGCATCGGCGTTTTTCAAATAACCTTTCATCACAATATTACCGCGAAACATGACCTCGCCGATGGTTTCACCATCTGCCGGCGTAGGTGTCATGGTCTTTGCATCAAATACGCCCAAATCTTCCAAGGCCGGGTAACAAACACCCTGGCGTGCTTTTTTGGCAGCTTGAGCGTCTGGTTCGAGTGTGCGCCATTCTTCATGCCATTCGTTTACAACCGCAGGCCCATAAGTTTCGGTGAGACCATAAACGTGGGTGACCTCAAATCCGGCCTTGGCCATGCCCGCCAAAATGGCTTCAGGAGGAGGGGCGGCAGCCGTTATGAAATGCACTTTGTGCGGCAGATCACGACGCTCCTCATCAGGTGCGTTAAGCAGGGTTGCCATAACGATCGGTGCACCACAAAGATGCGTGACTTTATGTTGTGCGAGCGCTTCATAGATTGCATCGGCCCGCACCCAGCGCAGGCAAACATGTGTGCCGGCCACCACGGAAAGCGACCAGGGAAAACACCAGCCATTGCAATGAAACATCGGCAGGGTCCACAAATATGTGGCGTGCTTGGCCATGTTGCCTGCAATCACGTTTGAATAGCCCATGAGATAGGCGCCGCGGTGGTGGTAGACCACGCCTTTGGGATCACCTGTTGTGCCGGATGTGTAGTTGAGGGATATAGCGTCCCACTCATCATCGGGACGGGCCCAGGCAAACTCATCATCGCCGTTTGCAATGAAGTCTTCATATTCGATTTGCCCGAGCAATTCACCATCCTGGGGAAATTCCGGGTCGTCATAATCAATTACAAATGGCTTGGCTTTGGTTTGTTTTAGAGCCTCTTTGATGGTCGGTGCGAATTCCCGGTCGGTGATGAGGATTTTGGCATCGCCGTGTTCCAATATAAAAGCGATGGTGGCTGCATCCAGTCTGGTGTTGAGTGCATTGAGAACGCCACCCGTCATTACCACACCATAATGGGCTTCCAGCATGGGCGGTGTATTGGGCAGCATTACCGAGACCGTGTCGCCTTTTTTGATGCCTTGTTTTTCGAGGGCTGAAGCTAATTTACGGCTGCGAGTGTAAAATTCCGCATAGCTGGTGGTCTTTGTCCCATGGATCACAGCTGGATGTGCCGGATAGGTTTTAGCTGCCCGTTCGAGAAAACTGATGGGTGTTAGCGCCTGGTAATTAGCCGGATTTTTTTCAAGGCCGTTTTCATAAGCAGTACCGCTCATGGCTCATCACCTCCCCTGGTTTAATTGGCTAAACTTAACCAATCACCCTCCAGGCGGCAAGGCGACCTTGGTCTTCCTATTTGGTTTCGTGTGCTGCCAGGGCTTTGGCATAGCTCGCATTCACAGGTGTTTTTAAATACCAGCGTGCAAACCAGCCTGAGAACAGCCAGATTACGCCTGCTATAATGAAGCCGAGATAAGCATCGATGGCATAATGCCAGGCCAGATGCACCGAGCCAATCAGGATAAAGCCGGCAAAGATTGTTAACGCAATGCCCGCTGTGCGGTTGGTGCGCCAACCGACAAATGCAAATAATAAAGCAGTTGCATTATGCAGGCTTGGCATAGCTGAAATGCCGATAAACTTATCCAGTTTGCCCGTATATCCATCCCACAGCGCTTTATGCACGTCCAATGCCCAAATTGGGAATGAATTATTGGCTTCTTGAAGATAAGTAAGCAGGTCGGCATAGGGGTTGGGGCTAAGTCCAATCGCTGAATAATAAACCGGGCCTGCGGAAGAAAGTGAGATGGCAAACAGGCTTCCGCCAATCATCCATATTAACATGAAGGACAAGAAAAACTGCATTCTAAGAGGTGAATTTTTCACCGCAAACGCAAGCCAGCACCAGATCATCCACATGATGATAAACCACAAATGATAAATCACATTTATGGCAAAGGTGACGATGGGGTAACCCAATATGGGTTGCAGGATTTGCCAGGGGTGCATGCCAAAGTGCAGCCATTTATCCCATTCCATAAATGTCGTGTCCCATGAAAATGGAGCGATTGCGGGTAAGCTTGCTTTTACGAATGTGAAGTAATGAATGAAGACAATCATAGCGATCAATATCGGCAGGCCATTCGCCAGTCTGGGCGATGACGACAGAAACTCTTTCAGGTCTTTGACAAGAGCTGAAATAGGATGTTTGGGTTTGACATAAAGTGCCAGGCGACCGAACCGCATGGTGACGATCGCCAGTAGCAAAATGGGCAGTAAATAGACGATAAAAGGGGCGGCGAAGGATGATGGCGGCAACTTATAGTTTACATTGTCACCCACAAATGTTGTTGCCCAAATGGCCCCGGCGACGTAGACAGCGATCAATGCAAAGAAAATGCTGTGAGCTTTAAGGCTGGAATACAACAGCTTTAGGAGAGACTGAAATCCGTTTGCGCGTAATTTGATATTGTTCTTTTGAATGCGGGCTGTGTGCTGCATACTCAACTGTCTTACTCCCAAATACTCTGGCCTATTGAGACCATAATTGTGTTTATGTTCGATTAAGGCCGTAGGAGTGCGCCATGTTTGTCTGGCTCTTACGGCGATAGTTGTATGGCAAGATGGTTGCAATGATTGGGCGCGCGTAAGAAAATGGTTGCAGATCATATGAGGGCGAATACGTAGAAATTTGAGGTTTTGGAGGGATTTATGGGGCGTTATCACGAGGTTTACCAGGCCTGGAAGCAAGATCCTGAAGGTTTTTGGGCGAAAGCTGCCTCTGAAATCGACTGGATAAAGCCCTGGGACGATGTTTTATCTGAGCAAGATGGTCTAACGCGCTGGTATGCGGGGGCACAATGCAACACGTGTTATAATTGCCTTGATCGGCATGTCGAAGGTGGCCGGGGTGATCAGGCTGCTTTGATTTATGACAGTCCGGTTACCGATCAGGTCATTACATATACATATCAGGCGTTGTTGATTGAGGTGGCGACATTTGCAGCTGTTTTGGCTGATAAAGGTGTCGCCAAAGGTGACAGGGTTATCATCTACATGCCTATGGTGCCCGAAGCTGCCATTGCCATGTTGGCATGTGCTCGTATTGGGGCCATTCATTCTGTCGTATTTGGCGGGTTTGCGGCCAATGAGCTTGCCACACGGATTGATGACGCTCAGCCTAAGATGATTGTTTCAGCGTCTTGCGGCATTGAGCCGGGACGGGTTGTCTCTTACAAGCCCCTGTTGGATGAGGCGATTGAAATTGCGGCCTCAAAGCCTGCAACCTGTTTGATATTGCAGCGGCCTATGGCGCAGGCCCCCCTTGTTGAGGGCCGCGATTATGATTGGCAAGCCCTCGTCGATGAGGCCAAAGCCCAAGGTAAGCGGGCTGATTGTGTTGCTGTTGAGGCCACAGATCCGCTTTATATTCTCTACACTTCGGGCACCACAGGTGTGCCCAAGGGCGTTGTGCGCGACAATGGCGGGCACATGGTGGCGCTTAAATGGTCCATGAAAAACATGTATGACATTAACCCCGGCGAGGTTTATTGGGCGGCGTCTGATGTGGGCTGGGTGGTTGGTCATTCCTATATAGTCTATGCACCGCTGTTGCATGGGTGCACGAGCATTCTGTTTGAAGGCAAGCCGGTTGGAACTCCAGATGCAGGGACATTCTGGCGGATCATCCAAGACCATAACGTGGTGTCTTTGTTCACAGCACCAACAGCATTTCGCGCCATTAAAAAAGAAGATCCCAACGGTGAGTTGATCAAGAATTATGATCTTAAAAATTTCCGCACATTATTTCTCGCGGGCGAGCGGGCAGACCCTGACACTATCCATTGGGCGGAAGGGCATTTGGGTGTGCCGGTGATTGATCACTGGTGGCAGACGGAAACAGGCTGGACGATTGCCGGTAATCCGGTGGGGCTGGGAGCGCTGCCCGTCAAATATGGCTCACCTGCCGTTGCCATGCCCGGCTATGATGTTCAAATTCTCGGTGAAGATGGCAAGCCAAAACCTGCGGGTGAGATTGGCGCCATTGTTGTCAAATTGCCATTACCGCCTGCTTGCCTGCCGACTTTGTGGAACCATGATGAGCGTTTTAAAGAGAGTTACCTCGAGACTTATCCTGGATATTATGAAACAGCGGATGCGGGATATATTGACGAGGACGGCTATATTTTCGTCATGGCGCGCACCGATGACATTATAAATGTTGCCGGTCACAGATTATCAACTGGCGGTATGGAAGAAGTGGTGGCGGCACACCCGGATGTTGCCGAATGTGCGGTGATTGGTGTTGCTGACAAACTTAAAGGCCAGGTGCCGGTTGGTTTCATTGTGCTCAATAATGGGGTTGAACGTACATCCCAGGAAATTGAAAAAGAAGTCATTGGCCTGGTGCGCGAAAAAATCGGGCCGGTTGCGTCATTCCGGATGGCTCTGACAATAGAGCGTTTACCAAAAACCCGTTCGGGCAAAATTTTACGCGGCACAATGCGAAACATTGCTGATGGTGAGCCCTATAAAATGCCAGCAACAATAGATGATCCGGCAATTCTTGATGAGATCAAAGCGGTCTGGCAAGACGTGCAATAAACGCGCTAAACTCGGGCTTGAATATGATCTACTTGTGAGGTGAGGCCATGGCCGATGACAGCCGTGTTGTGATTGTAACGGGGGCCGCACGCGGCATTGGTCTGGCGTGTGCTGAGCGTTTTGCGCGTGATGGCGACATTGTTGTGCTTGCTGATATTGATGAACAAGCTGGTGCTGAGGCTGCAGCATCAATTGTTGATGAGGGTCATCAAGCACAGTTTATGGCATGTGATGTGGGCGAGCGGCTAGATGTTCGTAATGTGGTTGCCGCCACCCTTGAAGCGTATGGTCATATTGATGTGTTGATCAATAATGCGGGGATTGTGAGTGGTAGTTCCTTTTTGGACTTAACGGAAGAAGATTTTGACCGTGTCTTGCGGGTTAATCTTAAAGGCTCGTTTTTGATGGGTCAGGCCGTTACCCGGCAAATGGTGGGCCAGGTGGAAGAGGGCGCAAAACCTGGCGTGATTGTGAACATGTCGTCGATTAATGCGGTGTTTGCCCTGGCTGATCATGTGCCCTATACGGTGTCAAAAGGCGGGGTTGCACAACTCACCAAAGCAATGAGCCTGTCGTTGGCACCCCATGGCATCAGGGTCAATGCGATTGGTCCCGGCAGCATCAATACGCAAATGTTAGCCTCAGTTGCTGATAATGAAGAAGCCCGGCATAAAGTGTTGTCACGCACGCCTTTGGGGCGCATTGGCGAGCCTTCTGAAATTGCTTCGGTAGCAGCTTTTTTGGCTTCTGATGATGCAAGCTATATCACCGGTCAGACGATTTATCCCGATGGTGGCCGTTTGCCGCTAAATTATACGGTTCCGGTAGATGACTGATTTTCTATAGAGGGTATGTAAATGTCAGTATCCCAGTCTGAAAAGGCCGATATTTTTCGCGCCCTACATGGTGCAGATAAAGGCTTCATTATTCCTAATCCTTGGGATATTGGCTCGGCTAAAATTCTGGCATCGCTTGGCTTTAAAGCGCTGGCAACGACCAGTGCAGGGTTTGCCTGGGCGCAGGGCAAGCAAGATGCTGTCGGTTCGGTTAAGCGAGAAGAAGCGCTGCACCATGGCGCTGAAATTGTGGCGGCAACAGACTTGCCGGTCTCAGCTGATCTGGAGGATGGCTTTGGCACATCTCCTGAAGCTGCTGCAAAGACGATTACGCAGGCGGGTAAAGCTGGTCTCGTCGGTGGTTCAATTGAAGATGCGTCCAAGCATGAAGTGCACGATATGGGGCTTGCCGTTGAACGGGTGGCAGCGGCTGTTGAAGCTGCCAGAGCACATGCTTTCCCTTTCACGCTAACGGCACGTGCGGAAAATTTTCTTTGTGGAAATCCTGATCTGGATGACACGATTGCCCGTTTGCAAGCTTATGAGGCGGCCGGCGCTGACGTGCTTTATGCGCCGGCTTTGCCTGATATTGAGGCGATTAAGGCCGTATGCCAGTCAGTTCAAAAGCCGGTCAATGTAGTGATTGGATTGGGCGCACAAAATGTCACGGTAGACCAGCTGTTCGAGGCAGGTGTTCAGCGGATAAGCCTTGGCTCGTCATTTGCCAAAGCAGCTTATGGTGCGTTGTTTCAGGCAGCTCAGGAAATTCAGACCAAAGGGACAACCAATTTCATAGACCCTGAGTTTAATTTCCCCAAGATCAACAGCTTAATGTCTGAGTGATCTAGCGTTAGTCTTTTTCTGATAGAGTATCGACCAAAACCGATTCCCCCTTCTGGGAGATGCTTCAATTGTTTGCTTGTCGCACAATTTATCCGAAACTATCTAGATAGAAACCGGTTCCCACTATTCGGATTGTGCTTTGGATCTAGTCTGACTTTTCGTTATCATCACCTGAGCCAAGACCTTTGAGTTTGGCAAATACTGAATCAGCATCCAATTCTTCTTCATCAGCATCAGGAACAGTTGGCGCTTTGACGATATCTGCGTGTTGAGGTTCCGGTGCTTTAACAATGGTGGCGTGTTCCGGTGCGGCATCCTCTCCAATGGTCTGCGTCATTGGCAGCAAGGTTCCTGATTTTTCAGCGTCTTTTGCCAAAGCTTTTTGTTCGCGCTCAACGCGGCGTGCGGCTTTTTGCACCGCCTCGTCAAGCTCGGATTGTTTGCACAAACCCAGTGTTACCGGATCGACCGGTTTGATGTTGGCTGAATTCCAATGGGTGCGGTCGCGGATTGCTTGAATGGTCGGTTTGGTGGTGCCAACCAGTTTGCCCACCTGGCCATCTGTCAGTTCGGGGTGATAGCGCAGCAACCAGGAAATTGCATCCGGCCGGTCCTGGCGACGCGATAGCGGGGTATAGCGTGGCCCTCTTTTGGTTTTAACCTCCGGGATTTCAATCTTGGGCTCTGACAGCTGCAAGGCATGATTGGGATCTTCTTGTGCCAATTTGATTTCATCGCGTGTTAATTGACCCGATGAGACCGGATCCATGCCTTTAATGCCTTGGGCGACATCACCATCGGCAATGCCTTTCACTTCTAAATCGTGCAGTTGACAAAAATCGGCAATCTGCTGAAACGTCAATGCAGTATTTTCGACCAGCCAAACGGCGGTTGCTTTGGGCATTAAAAGTGTGTTGGACATGGTTTCATCCTTTGCTTCCAAGGGCATCTCGACCTCGAAAATCTTTGCTCATCTTAATTGCAATGGGAAATACACCCTCTATATAGGCGCAAATTGCTCTCATGCAAATGTCTTTTTATTATTTGAGTGTTTCGGAGCTGAACTGATGTGTTTGGTAGTGTCAGGCCATAACCAGAATGATTTTACCGATATGTGCGCTGCTTTCCATGAGCTTATGGGCTTGAGCTGCTTGGGTTAGCGCAAACTGTGTGTGGATTACAGGATATATTTTTCCAGTAGCTATGAGAGGCCAAATCTTTTCTTCAAGTTGGCGGGCAATCTGTGCCTTTTCTTCAACGGGCCGTGCGCGCAAGGTTGAGCCGGTCAATGTCAGCCGCTTGAGCATGATGGGCATGAAATTAACTTCAGCTATTGCGCCATTGAGATAGGCAATATTGACAATGCGGCCGTCTGGTGCTGCCGCCAGCAGATTGCGCTCGATATAATCACCACCAACCATGTCTAAAATAACGTCAACACCCTTGCCGCCCGTTTCGGCTTTGACGATCTCAACAAAATCCTGCTCCATGTAATTTATGGCGCGTTTGGCGCCAAGCTTTTCGCACATGGCACATTTTTCCAAACTTCCGGCAGTGGCAAAAACATCTGTGCCCAAGAGTTGCGTGGCCATTTGAATGGCGGTTGTGCCAATGCCGCTTGAGCCGCCATGAACCAGAAGGGTTTCACCTGTTTGCAAGTTTGCGCGCTCGAACACATTGGCCCAGACGGTGAAACAAGTTTCCGGCAAGCCAGCTGCTTCAACCATGCTGAGTGAGCCAGGAATGGGCAAGGTGCTGGTTTCATCGCTCAAGCAATATTGCGCATAGCCACCACCTGAGATGAGAGCACAGACTTTGTCTCCCTCCTTATAGCGGTTTGTGTCACGGCCTAGGGCGGCTATGGTGCCTGCAACTTCAAGTCCAGGAATGGGCGATGATCCTTTGGGGGCCGGGTAATTGCCTTGGCGTTGGAAAATATCGGCCCGGTTGATCCCTGCAGCGGCTACGCGAATGAGCACTTCGCCGGGGCCGGGATAAGGTGTGGCCAATTCGCAAGGCACCAAGACGTCAGGTCCTCCACCATGGGTTATTTCAATCGCCGTCATTTTTTTTTGAACTGCATCCGTCATTTTAATCTCTCACAAGCGTGACTTAATATTTGTCCGTGATTTCCTTGAAGGTCTATAAGCCCATGACCTAAAGTGGATCGTGCAAACTGGCAATTCAATAAGATAAGAGTGCTGGAGGGTATATTTGTGATGATTGAAGATGATGACGGCCCAAAGTCGCCGGCCAATATGCTTTCAAAAACAGATATTGAGGCGATGTCGATTGATGAGTTGGAAGAACGAATCACTTTATTGGAGGCGGAAATTGCGCGTTTACGCTTGGATATTGAAAATAAAAAAGCCTCAAAAGCATCCGCTGAGAATGTTTTCAACAAATGATGAGTGTTTCAGAACGAATCAGTGATTGACAAAAAATCAACCATTTCAATGAGATTTGAGGGGGGCAAGACACTGAATGAGGTCTGCTTGGCTGTGCTGCAAGGGGGGCAGCGGGTTTTGTTAACTATTTGTTAGTACATATATGGTTTATTTTGTATTGCGTAATCCAGTTATCTGGATTTCTGAGTGGCTCCTGTCCACTCTGTTTGACGCCTCCCTGTTAAACTATGGAGCCGCGCCCCCCGCGGCTCCACTTTTATTTGTTTAACCCTATTTTCCACCCCCTTCTGCCTCATACGCGATGCTTGTGGTTCATTTCCTCATAGTGGTTGATTTGCGCGTTAACTTTTTTTTATCAAGTTATTTGTGGGTTTGGCCATTTGGCCCTATACTTGCGTGGTAATGGGGGTAAGACCACAAAGTGTATTGATTTAGAACAGTGGCTATTAATTGTTGGCGTTTATGTTGTCTTGTTAAGACTTTGGCGTCTGTGTTTTTGGTTTTAAAGTATGAGTGTGATGCGTAATGGTTAAGTCCACAGAAAACGAAAAGAATAATTTCACCTCTGACGTAACGATAGATTTTGGCCAAAAATATGCCGAATCCGACGTGTTTGATAAGGTGTTCCGTGAAGGGATGGCGCTTGTTGAAGAAACTGCTGCCTATCTTGATGGGCCGGGACGTAAAGATTCAAAAAATTTAGATCGGCCGATAAGCCTGACATATGCGACCGAAAGCATGCGCTTGACCACACGCTTGATGCAATTGGCCTCATGGCTGTTGTTGCAACGCGCTGTGAAAGAGGGCGAAATGACACCTCAGGAAGTGTTGCAGGAAAAATACCGCATTAAGCTCGATGAGTTGGGCCCGAGCAATATCGATGATGCAGATCAATTGCCTGACGAGTTACAAGATTTAATCACCCACAGCTTGAGACTTCATGAGCGGGTGATGCGCCTTGATCGTATGTTGCGTACGGAAACCAGTGACCGCGCCCCTAAGAAAAATGTGGTGGGCGATCATATGACAAAGCTCGAAGCAGCATACAGGGCATAATCGCGAAAAGTGGAAACCGGTTTTAGGACTCAGATTATGCGTCTCTAAAAAAAATATAATCGAACACTATGTTTCATGAAAAAAGCCGGGACGAAAATCCCGGCTTTTTTTGTTTTGGTACAATTGCTTCTATATTATTTGACGAAGCCTTCGTATTTTTTCTTAAAGCGGCTGATCCTACCGCCTCTGTCAATTAGATGCTGGCCGCCACCTGTCCAGGCTGGATGGGTGTTGGGGTCAATGTCGAGGTTTAACGTATCGCCTTCAACACCATAGGTTGAGCGGGTTTCATATGTGGTGCCGTCGGTCAGCACAACTTTGATCGTGTGATAATCAGGATGGATGTCTTTTTTCATGGGTCTTACCTTGTGCTTGTCACTGGACCAGCTGTAGGGCTGTATTCGCTCTGTTCGCCAGCATTTGCAAGCGTGTTTAAATAAATCTCAAAACGGGGTATACATGAGTGATTTTGGAATGACAAGGTCACCCTTGCCGTAAACAGCATTTTAGCCTGTTTGAAGGTTAACCCCTTGGGGGTCGATATTAGAAACTTGCAAGTTAATTTATGACGCGTAACGGTTGAATTTTATGGCAGTTGAACCCCAAAAGGGCCCTAGACAAACAGATGGATTGTCGCCTGAAGATGAGGCGAAAAGACGCCCCAAGGCACGCGATATGCGCCCTTTGGCGCGGCTGCTGCCATTTGTCATGCGCTATAAAGCCCATGTTGTTTTTGCCTTTATTGCCCTGATCTTGGCCTCCGGTGCCACATTGGCCGTGCCTCTGGCAGTTCGGCGCATGATTGACCTTGGGTTTTCGCGCGAAAATGTACAGTTCATTGATCAATATTTCGGCATGATGCTTGTGGTCGCTTTGATCCTGGCGCTGGCGAGTTCGGCACGGTTTTATTTTGTCACCTGGATTGGTGAGCGTGTGGTGGCAGACCTTAAAACAGCCGTTTTTGGCCATTTGCTCAAATTGTCTTTACCATTTTACGAGCAAAACCAGACCGGTGAACTTCTCTCCAGGCTAACAGCTGATACGACACAGATCAAAGCTGTGTTCGGGGCGAGTGCCTCGGTCGCCCTTCGAAATTTCGTTTTGCTGGCCGGTGCCGTCATCATGATGATTGTGACCTCGGTTACCTTATCTGGTCTGGTGTTGCTGGCCCTGCCGGTGATTGTTCTGCCTTTGGTTATATTTGGCCGCTGGGTCAGGCGGTTATCACGCACGGCGCAAGATACTTTGGCTCAAAGCTCAGCACGGGCGGCTGAAAGCATCTCTGCTATCCAGACAGTGCAGGCCTTTGTGCATGAACACGAAGACCGCGCAGAATTTGATCATGCCGTTGAGGTTTCTTTTACCGCTGCGCGAGCGCGGATCGGTGCCAGGGCGCTTTTAACCGCCAGCATTATTTTCCTCACCGTTGGCTCCGTGGTGGCGATTTTGTGGTATGGCGCGCAAGATGTTTTGGCTGGCACGTTGACCGGCGGTACGCTGAGCCAATTTGTGCTTTATGCGGCTTTTGCTGCCGGTGCCATGGGCTCGCTTAGTCAGGTTTGGGGTGAGATACAGCTGGCCGCCGGGGCTGCTGAGCGTCTGGTTGAAATTTTGGACGTTGAACCTGCCATTACATCGCCCAAACGTCCCCGCGCCCTGCCGCATGGAAAGACAGGAGAGATTGCATTTAAGAATGTCAAATTCAGCTATCCGTCACGACCGGATACGACTGTTTTGGAAAAGGTTTCCTTTAAGGTGAAACCAGGTGAGACAGTGGCGATTGTGGGACCATCAGGGGCTGGTAAAAGCACGATCTTCAATCTTTTGCTTAGGTTTTACGATACGTCACAAGGCAGCATCACAATTGAAGGGGTTGATCTCAAGCAAGCCGATTTGGCCGATCTGCGCGGCCGCATGGCTTTTGTGCCCCAAGAAACATTTATCTTTGGGGCAACTGCGCGCGAAAACATTGGCTATGGCCGGATTGATGCTTCGTTAGATGAAATAACACAAGCTGCAAAAGCAGCCTTGGCAGATGAGTTCATCAACAAGCTTGATCATGGCTACGACACACATCTGGGCGAGCGTGGGGTGACATTATCAGGTGGGCAACGCCAACGGATTGCCGTTGCCCGTGCCTTATTGCGAGATGCACCGATCCTGTTGCTTGATGAGGCTACCAGCGCGCTGGATAGTGAAAGCGAGACCAAGCTGCAGGATGCGCTGGAACATCTGATGGAAGGCCGCACGACCCTTGTGATTGCGCACAGGTTGTCTACGGTGCAAAATGCCGACCGCATTCTGGTGGTTGATGAAGGCCGGATTGTCGAGACCGGCACCCATGAGGATTTACTGAAAAAAGCTGGGCTATATGCCAAATTGGCCAAAATGCAATTTCGCCATGATGGCGAAACACGCTTTGAAGTTGTTTCCGGTTGATCTGCATCAACACTTAAAATTTTGCAATGGGGTAAGTTGTTGCTGAATTATGAGGCGAGAGATCAAAATGAACAGATTGAGGCAGGCCATAGGTTTTGTGGCGGTGATACTCGTATTAGCGGTTGTTGTCATATCTTCCAGTGCGGCTCAGGTTGCAGAGAAGAAAGACCAAAAGCGTGTTTTGTTGCATGAGTTCGGGCGAGGGTTCATTTTATCTCTCGGGGGAAAGCTTTTTGACAATCTTTGGACCGGAACGGATCTCACCCCGCCGAAAGGCACACACCCTAATTATCCAAAGGGTCTTGCAGCAAGCGGGCCCCAAACATGGCGTTGCATTGCCTGTCACGGGTGGGACTATAAGGGGGCAGAAGGCATGCTTGGCAAAGTGAAAAAAGACCCTGCCTTTAAAAGTCTGAGATCATTGGCCGGTGTGGATCCTAATATTATCATGGAAAAATTTCGCAAAGCTCCGCACAATTACCCCGAAGGCAAACTGCCTAATCTTACCTTGGATATGCTGGCGACTTTCATCAGTTACGGACAATATGATCGGGATGCCTATCTTGATGAGGCTGGCAAGTCGCGTGGGGATTGGAAAAAGGGCCGTGATATATATGAAGGGGCTTGCATGAATTGCCACCAAGTCGATGGACGCGCCTATCTTGAGGGTGAGCAGGGGGACAAGTCTTCGCTTGGCTGGATTGCCCGCAACCGGCCCGAACAAGCCTTACATAAAATACGCAATGGTGTGCCCGGGGCAGACATGATCGCGATCCGTTTTCTGGAAGACCGCCAAATCATTGACCTTTTCGCCTATTTGCAACACCTCGATCAACGCGAAAAGTGATGGAGCTTTAACCTTAAAATGATGGCTTAATTCTTAGGCTTGGTGTTGAGGGTTTCAATATAGGCGATCACGTCAGCAATATCCTGCCTGGATAAAGAAATGCTTGCCATTGTCCCGTGCGGTCTGGTCAGCCAGTCGGGAATGCGTTGGCGTTCTTTCGGCAATTTGAGCTTTTTTGCAATTGCAGGGAAGCTTGGCACGCCATCTTGTATTGTGCCGGTTTGTTTGTGATCTATCAGGTGACAGGATTTGCACCAGGTTACAGCCAAGTTCCGCCCCTCGGATGCCACGCCGAATTCCTGTGCTTCAGCAGAAGAGGCGTATGTGAATACGCTCATTAAAACAATAAGACTTAACCGCATATATTCCCCTCTCTCAGGATATTTCGACACAGGTTTTGGATATTAAAGTACTGGCCATATTACGGGGTCTTATAGGTTTTGTCACATTGATCAAGATCAAATAATCGTTGCTAATTTGCATCGGAAAAGTAGAAAGCCGCCAGATTTATATCTGACGGCTTTTGGGTGAGCGTGAGGGGGTCGCTCTAGGTTTGTCTAGTACCGGTTGTAACCGTAGCTGTAGCTGTTGTTGTAGCCGTAGCTTTTGTAGCCATAGCTGTTGCGACGGTAGCTGTTGTTGTAACGACGGGTTGCATAATTACGGCGGCGATAATGTTTACGGTGTGTTTTGTAGCCGTGGTTGTAGTAGTTATAGCGGGGGGCATAACCGTAAGAATGTTTATTGTAATAGCCGTTATAGCTCCAGTAGCGTGGCTGATAGCCTTCGTAATAATCATTGTAATGACCATAACCATGCTTCTTGGCCAGATATTTTTTATGGCGGATTTTTGCATGAGCTTGGCGCATTTCAGCGAGTTGCTCTTCAGTGATTTCAGGCTTGGCTTTCGGTACAGGCGTTTTTACGACTTTTTGCTCTACTTCTGGAGCGTTCTTAGGAGCTACTTCTTCAACCGGCAGTTCTGCGACAATTGATGTTTTTTCAATCTCTTCCTTGGCCTTTGGCGCTTTGGGCGGAAGTGAAAACTGTGCTTTAGGTGTTTCGGCTGCTTCAACAACGATTTGACGGTTTGTTGCCTTAGGTGCTTTCGGGCGAACCGATTTCAAGGTGACCGTTTTTGTCTCATCCTTGGCCTTAGGTGCTTTGGGCGGCAGTGAGAAAACAGAAACGCCGGATTTTTTAGCAGTTTTTTGTTTCACAGCCCCTGACTTGGCTGGGAATGTCTGGATGTTGTTTGTCGAGGCGACTTTGTTGTTTGATTGGGCTTGCGCAGGTGCGGCGGCCAGGCTTAGGGAAATCCCCACAGTGACCAGTGCTGCAACAGTAGCGAAGCGTGATGTTTGAATGCGTGTCATGATCTTGTCCCTTCTTTAAAAAATGCGTTCGCTTGGTTGGTTGCTGCGTCCGCTCATCAATGACACCTTTATAGAAGGGGTGGTTTGAACGTATTGTGAGTGATGCGTTCATTTTAGGTTCATGTTTGGCGACCTAGTTACCGCGTTTTATGACCCCCTTAAATGTCAGGGTGAAAAAGTGCTTAAAATTGACCATCAAAACCGACTTAAGCAACTGATATTGCTTGTACAAACTGTGTGCTTCATAGGGGTTTGGTTTGCGACTTTTGTAATGACAGAGCCTGCCAGGGCTGCCGAAAAGCCATTTCTCCAGCTTGATACGGGTGGTCATATGGCGCTGATCCGCAAGATGATTTTTACGCCTGACGGCAAAAAATTAATATCAGCAAGCGATGACAAGACAATCCGCATCTGGGATGTGAGAACGGGCCGCACGACACAGATTCTGCGTGGTGAGATCACGGAAGGTGAAACCGGGAAAATCTATTCAATTGCCCTGTCACCCAATGGACGTGTGCTGGCGGCAGCCGGTGATACTGAGGCCACCAAGGGGTCGGGTCATCCAATCAGGCTGTATGATCTTAAGACAGGCCGCATATTTGGGCTTTTGAAGGGTCATAGTGGAGCGGTGCTGTCGCTTGATTTTTCAAAAGACGGCAAATATCTGGCCTCAGGCGGCATGGATGACACCGCAATCTTATGGGACATTAAAAAGAGAACCAGACTATTGCGCCTGAAAGGCCATGTCGGTGACGTGAATGTGGTGAGATTTGCTGCTAAAGGCCGCCATCTGGTGACAGGTGGGGATGACAAAACAGTCCGTTTGTGGCGAGCTTTAGATGGGCGTGCTTTAGCAATCTTGAAAAAACACAAGGATGTGGTGCGCGATATTAGCGTATCGCCGGGCGGGACGATGTTTGTCTCAGGTGCTGTCGATGGTCAAATTCATCTGCGACGCTCGGATAATGGCCGTCTTATCAAATCGTTTGGCGACAAGCGCTTTGAGGTGACAAGTCTTACGTTTGCTCCTGATGGCAAATCCATTCTGTCAGGGTCCGGGTCCAGCCCCTATCATTCCTTCCTCTGGGACCTGAAAAGCGGCAAAAAGTCTCTCGTCTATAAATCCCATAATAACATTGTGCTTGCGACCGCCATCAGCCCGAAAGGCAAATTGCTGGCCATGGCAGGGGGCAATAATAATGAAATCCATCTCTGGAACCGGCAATCCGGCAAGCTGATAAAAAAACTCAAAGGTGTGGGCCGTGCTGTCTGGGCCGTTGGGTTTTCGCCAAATGGCCGCAATATTGCCTGGGGGCATGTTGATCAGTTCAAAGTTCCAAATGACCTCAGCCCGTTAAAATTTATGCTGCGTTTGCCCCGCGCCGGGCGCACAACGGGTGAGCCAAGGCGGTTTATCAGGTCAGGGCGCAGATTTATCCGTGCCGTTCCCCGCCAGAAGGGTTTTCGATTAACCCATCGTTCCGCTGGTAAATTTGGTTATTTTGATACGATTGATGTGGTGAAAGACAAAAATGTTATCGCAGGCCTTGTGCGTGGCGAGCAGGATGGTTATGCGCATAATACATATTCATTCTTGCCTGATAGAAACGCGATTGTCACCGGGGGTGGGCATGGGTTTTTAAGCGCTTACGGAATTAATGGGCGCAAGGCTGGCGAATATATCGGCCATACGGGTGATGTCTGGGCGATTGCCATATCGCGCGACGGCAAACGGCTGATTTCGGGCAGTGATGACCAGACTTTGCGCCTGTGGAACGTTAAAACCGGCGAAAATATCATGTCGCTGTTTCATGCAAGCAATGGCGCCTGGGTGATGTGGACACCGCAAGGCTATTTTTCAGCCTCGCCCAATGGGGATGAGCATGTCGGCTGGCACATTAATGCAGGCCCTGGAAAAGCGGCACGGTTTGTAACGGCTGCTCAATTGAAGAAGCATTTTTACCGGCCCGATATTGTCAAACGCGCGCTTGAACTGAATTCGGCCAAGGCCGCCATTGCTGAAGCACCTAGCACTCAATTTGCTTTGCAAGAGCTGTTGCATCGCAAACCCCCTTCGTTGCAAATATCCTCGCGTGCGCAATCAAACGATGGGTTGGCGCGCATCAATGTGCGGGTTTTGGAGAATATTGATCCGGCGGAACGGTTTGAGCTGGTTGTAAACGGCCGCAATATTACGGCACCTAGGCGCTCTAAAACACAGAATACCAGCACCCGGTTTGGGTTTACCGTACCCTTGCAGGCCGGTGCCAACCAAATCAAAGTCACAGCCATTAATGCGGTTGGCAAAACCGAGCGCAGGGTTAGTCTCAATCACAAAGGGGTTGGCAGTGCCGAGCAACGTGGCACGCTCTATATGGTTTCGATCGGGGTTGATGATTACACGCATTTTTCCCAAGATCTGAACTATGCGGGTGCGGATGCCAAAGCCTTTCACGATATGATGCGCGACAAAGCAGGCAAACTGCATAATGAGGTTAAAAGCGTGCTGCTTACACGAAATAGTAAGCTTAAGCCGACCGCAAAGAACGTTCGCAAGGCGCTCGAAATTTTCCAGGAAGCCAAGCCGGAAGACACAGTGGTTTTATTTTTGGCAGGTCATGGGATCAATGACGGGGCGGATTATCTGTTTTTGCCCAGTGATGCAAAACATGAAAACAAGGCGTGGAAAAAATCCAGCGTGATCAATTGGCAGTTGTTGCAAGGCACCCTTCAAAAAGTGCAGGGCAGGCGGATTATGGTGGTTGATACGTGCCATGCGGGCAATGCGTTTAATGCCAGGCTGGTTAAAGATGCCGATGATGCCAGCATTGTTGTGTTTGCGGCAACCGACGCTGAAACATTAGCCCAGGAGCAACGCGCGCTAGGCCACGGTGTGTTTACGTACAGTGTTCTTAAAGGCCTGGAAGGTGAAGCTGACAAAATAACCGACCGGCTTGTAAAAACGCGTGAACTCAAGGATTTCATTATCAAGAAAGTAAAAGCTATGACCAAGGGCGCACAGGAGCCAACCGTGCAATTGCCAAACCGGCAGGATTTTGTGCTCACGCACTTTTAAGGTGCTAGCACCTTAAAAGTGCTACGCCCTTAGATGAGATTAGCGCTCTGTGAGTTTAAACTCGATGCGGCGGTTGCGCCGGAACACCTCTTCGGTCGCCCCTTGCGCTATTGGCTGGAACTCACCAAAGCCTGCCGCCACCAGTCTTGTTGGCTGAACGCCTCTTGAAACCAGAAACCTGACCACGGAAATGGCGCGCGCGGTTGACAGTTCCCAGTTAGACGGGAATTTGGATGTGGCGATCGGGTCGGCATCGGTGTGGCCGTCAACGCGCAAGACCCATTTGATTTCTACCGGAATTTGCCCTTCCAGCTGTTTGATGGCATCCGCCAATTTGCCCAATTCGGTTTGACCTGCAAAATTCAAGTTTGCTTCGGCTTTGGCAAACAGAACTTCTGATTGAAACACAAACCGATCACCGACAATGGAAATGTCGGAGCGATTGCCCAATATTTTGCGCAAACGCCCGAAGAATTCCGAGCGATAGCGCGCAAGTTCCTGGACACGCTGGGCCAAGGCCACATTGAGCCGTTTGCCGAGATTGACGATTTGGGTTTGGGATTTCTGGTCGCGCTCTTCAGAGGCTTCGAGCGCTGCTTGCAATGCGCCGATTTGGCGACGCAAGGCGGCAATTTGCTGGTTTAGCAGTTCAACCTGTGCCAGGGCTTGTGCGCCCAGTTTCTTTTCCTTTGCCAGCGTATTTACAAGAGCAGATACTTTGCCTGATGCGCCCAAGCCCTGTTTTTTGCTGGCATCAAGCAGGCCGCGCAGTCTGGCACCTTCGCCTTTGGCGCTTGTCAGATCATCGGTCAGGGCTGCCAGGCTGGCTTCAAGTGTCTTTTTTGTTTGTTTTTCCAACGCCAGCAATTCGCCCAATTCGGCAATCTGGTTTTTGAGCTGAGACAGTGCGCTATCGCGGCCCGATATATCACGGGCCAGCATGAACTGGGCCACCATGAAGATCGACAATAGAAAGATGATAACCAGCAGCAAAGTTGCCATGGCATCGACAAAGCCGGGCCAGTGATAACTTTCTTGTCTTCGTGCACGTCGTGCAGCTAGCGTCATTGGATTTCAGGTCCTGAACTTCAAGTTTTCTTACGCCGGGTGGACGTTTTTTCCGGTGTGTTGTCCTCGGATATCTGCTTTAACACGCCTTTTAACTCCGCATGAATTTGCGCTTGATAATCCGCGTGGGCTTGTGCCCATTCGCGCACCACTTTTTGTTCGTCGCGCATATGTCCAATAAGGGCTTGTACGCCCTCAACAAGGTTTTCGAGACTGGCTGCGGATTGTTCATTGCCGGTGTTTTGAGCGGCTTTGTCGATCCGTGTGAGGTCTTGTTCAATACGCTGTAAGGAGCGGGTGATGACACCTGTTGGGGCTTGGCCGGTGCCATCACCGGCGTCGATATTGGTGATGGTGGACAGCCAATCTTCAAGTTCTTGATAAAACCGGTTTTGAGACTGAGAGGCTTGCAAATCCAGAAAACCCAATATGAGTGATCCTGCCAGCCCAAAAAGAGATGAGGAAAATGCCGTTCCCATGCCTTTCAAGGGGGCTGCCAAACCGGTTTTCAATTCTTCAAAAACAACGCCGCTATCCGATGTCGAGACATCGAGTGCTCTAATCGTGGCGCTGACGGAACTCACGGTTTCAAGCAGGCCCCAAAATGTGCCCAACAGGCCTAAGAAAATCAGCAGGCCGATCATGTAGCGTGAAATATCACGGGTTTCATCAAGTCTGATGCCAATTGAATCGAGCAGGGAGCGCATGGATGTTGTGGTCAAAGATGTGGGGCCACGCCGGTCTCTGAGCATGGTTGCCATGGGGGCCAGCAATCTGGGCGGGTTTTCAATCGCCAGGCCTGGGTCTGAAACACGAAATGAGTTGACCCATTGGACCTCCGGGTGAAGCCGGTAGACCTGCCGGAAACTATAGGCCATGCCCAGAAACAAGGTGCCGACGATCAAGCCGTTCAACCCCGGGTTGGACATGAAGGCTGAGGCAATTTGGGGCGATAAAATTAAAACGCCAAAACTCACAATGATCAAAAACACGATCATGCGTGTAATGAAGACACGCGGTGGCGATAATGGGTTGACTTGAAGGTCCATTGACATGTCGGTACTTTCAGGCTGCATTATTCATTGATTGAAAGATTACCCGATTGTGAGATTGATGCCAGACCCTTTCATCATGTAAATATGGCGTTTGCGTGATCGATCATTTGCCAGCATTGCGCAATGTCTTGATGATTTCGGGTTGAAGCGTCGCATTACCAGCAATTATATCACCCGAATTCATCATATTTTGTCTGTCATCAAAGTCGCTGACAAGGCCGCCCGCTTCGCGAACAATAACAATGCCGGCTGCTATATCCCATGGTGCCAGGCCGCGTTCCCAATAGCCGTCAAATTTGCCCGACGCCGTCCAGGCGAGGTCAAGTGCTGATGATCCTGTACGTCTGACACCGGCAACCTTTGGCAAAATTGCACCAAGTTCCTTGTAAAACAATTCATGATCGCCGCGGCCAAAGTGCGGTATGCCGCAACAGATAACAGCTTCTTCGAGTTTTTGGCGGGCGGCGACCCGGATGCGCCGGTCATTGAGAAAGGCGCCATTGCCTTTCTCAGCGGTATAAAGCTCTTCGGAAACCGGGTTGTAGATCAGGCCTGCAACCAATTCGCCATCACGTTCAAGCCCAATGGAAATAGTGAACAGGGGAAGGCCATGAAGGAAGTTTGTGGTGCCGTCCAGCGGGTCAACAATCCAGCGGTGGGTTTTATCAGCGCCTTCTATTGTTCCTGATTCTTCCATCAAGAATCCATATCCCGGTCGGGCGTGGGATAATTCTTCATGGATGACCTGTTCTGCCTTGTGGTCAGCAGCTGAGACAAAATCAGCAGGGCCTTTGATTGAGACCTGCAGATTTTCCACTTCGCCAAAGTCGCGCAACAGGCCGCGGGCCGCTTTGCGGGCGGCGTTCACCATGACATTCAAGATTGCAGAGCGGGCCATTAGATAAGAAAACTCAATTGATTGTGCAGCATATTAGTCAGCACGTTTGATATAGGTGATTTCATTGGTATCGACGATGACTTTCTCACCAACAGAAATGAATGGCGGGACCATGAGCCTCGTGCCGTTTTCCATTATAGCGGGCTTGTAAGACGATGCCGCGGTTTGTCCCTTAACCGTGGGTTCAGTTTCGCTCACTTCCAGTGTGACATGTTCAGGCAGATTGACCCCCAAGTGTTTGCCTTCATAGCTTTCAACCGTGACCATCATGCCATCTTGCAGAAAAGCTGCGCGCTCGCCGATAAAGTCGGCTTGCAGTTCAATCTGCTCATAATTCTCTGTGTCCATAAAGGTTACAGCATCACCCTCGGCATACAGAAATTGATATTCTTTTTGCTCAAGACGGACCCGTTCAACAGTTTCTGCCGAGCGAAAGCGTTCATTGAGCTTGCTGCCATCAACCAGGTTTTTCAACTCAACTTGAGCAAATGCGCCGCCCTTGCCGGGCTTTACATGCTGGGTTTTAACCGCTGCCCACAAGCCGCCTTTATGCTCGATCACATTGCCGGGGCGAATTTCATTACCGTTTATTTTCATCTGCTTGTCCGTCAGTAATTTTCCGCTTCAGGATATGCTGCTGCAGTATCTCTCTTAAACGGCGGAAACCTAACAGTTCCATGGCGAGGTTGCACGATAAAAGAAATTCTTAGGGTCGCGATCCTAGTTTACACGGCGCCTAATTCTTTGGCGTGCTCTGGGATGAGCCAAATACCAATTTTCAACCCGGCGTTTTGCTTCTGCGAGCTCTTGTTTGCTCAGTTTGGCGATAATTGCGTCAAATTTATCGTCTTTCAGACCGGCAGCTTTGGCCAGCATGCGCCACCGGGCTGCTTCTATCTGGTCAAGTTTGACGCCACGGCCGGCATTATACAGTTTTGCTATGTGGTTTTGAGCCACAACATTGCCGCGGTTGGCGGACGATAACAGCCATTGACCAGCCACTTTTTCGTTCTTCTGGACACCATGTCCCTTGAACACCATGAGGGCATATTCAAGTTCCGCTGCCGGCAGGCCTTTCTGGGCAGCCTTTAAAATCCAGGCTGCGGCTGTTGTCGGGTTCTTTCCAACTCCTTTGCCTTCAAGATATAGGGCGCCCAGATCATATTGTGCTTGGGGGTGACCCTGAACGGCCGCCTTACCAAACCAATGGGCGGCATATTGCCAATCGACTTTGGTTTTGGCGATTTTTACGTAAACCAGCCCGAGATTATATTGTGCCAGCATGTGGCCGCCTTTTGCTGCGCGTTCAAAATAGGACCGGGCTTTGTTTATGTCTTGTTTGCCGACCCTACCGGTGGCGTAAAGGACGCCTAAATCAAACTGAGCTCCCTTATGACCTTGATCAGCGGCTTTATTGTACCAAAGCAAAGCTTTTTTGATGTCTTTAGGCGTGCCTTGCCCGTTTAAATAAAGCAGGCCCAAAATAAGCTGTGCCTTAATATCTCCAGCATTGCTGGCCTTTTGCGCTTCCTTGAAGGCTGTTGGAAAATCTTTTGATCGATAGGCTGCTACGGCAGCTTTAAAATCGGCCCGTGCCGGCACATCTTGAATGAAAAGCAGCGCCAAGGCGCAAAGACTTATGAATTTGATATATGACTTCATGCTGCGGCATCTCTTTGCATGAGTTGAACATATGTTTGTGCGGTTTTAACCGGCCCTTGGGGCGCTGTCCAGAGGCTGTCACCAACACATAAAAAATCAACGCCTGAGGCTATTAATTTTTTGGCTGTCTCAGGGTCTCCATCGTCAAAAGCAACACAAGGCACTTCAAATAAATCCGTCCACCATTGCGTTTTTTCGCACACGGCGTTGATATCCCCGTTTGTGCTGCCAGGGTTGTTGAAGGCTATATAATCAGCACCCGTTTCGCCAGCCTCCATTGCTTCATGGCGCGATGTCAGCCCGCCAACGCCAACAATGCGTTCTGCGCCTAAGGTTTTGCGCACTTGAGCGTAAGATCTATTTCCATCTGAGAGATGAACGCCGTCAGCACCGAGTTTAAGCGCAATATCGGGCGCATCGGCAATCAGAAAGGCTGTGTCATGAGGAAACACTATCGACATTAATTCACTTGCGGCCTCTTCAATGAGGCCTTGATCATCCGTATCAAGGTTAAGCACCAGGCTGGCGCAATCGACTTGGGCTAACACCGCTTCCAAGGTATCGGTAAAGTCTGCAAGGTCTAGCCGTTGCGGTGTTGCCAAATAAAGACGGCAAGTAGATTTGCTCATGAGCCCGAACCCTCGTCATTGATGGCGCTTAAATTTATGAGGCATAGTTTGGCTGAAACTATACTTGTTACACTACCTTAAAAATGCGGCAGCAACACGACATCGCTTAAAATTGAACGATCTTATTTTCTTGCCGCATACTCTTATCCGAAAACCGGTTCCCACTTTTCGGGAGTATGCTCTATATAAGTTCTTAAGCCGCTTTTTCCAGATCTGTGGACCAGGAGCCTTCAGCTGCAAGCCCGTTCATTTTAGCTCTGTGCGCAAATGCTGCTTGTGCCTGGGCAATGTTCTCTGACTTTCCGCCCCAGGCTTTTAGCGGGGCAGCTTGTAAAGCACGGCCATAGGAGAAACTCAAGCTCCAGGGCATATCGAACATTGCATTCATGGCACTTAAATGGGCGGTTGCGAGTTCGTCCGATTGGCCGCCGGATAAAAACGCAATGCCCGGCACAGCTGATGGCACGCAGCGTTTAAGGCAGGTTACGGTTTTTTCCGCAACTTCCTGGATATTGGCTTGGGTGGTGCATTGTGTTCCTGAAATCACCATGTTTGGCTTTAAAATTGTGCCTTCAAGAGCAACGCGTTGCTCGAATAATTCATCATAAAGTGCATTCAAAGCGGCTTGTGTCACCTCAAAACAGCGGTCGATTGTGTGTGGTCCGTCCATCAAAACTTCAGGTTCAACGATGGGCACGATATTGGCCTCTTGGGCTAAAGCGGCATAGCGCGCCAGGGCATGGGCATTGGCTTTAATGCAATAAGTGCTTGGAATATCATCGCCGATGGTGATGACAGCGCGCCATTTCGCAAAGCGTGCGCCAAGCTCATAATATTCGGCAAACCGTTCGCGCAGGCCATCGAGCCCTTCGGTCACTTTTTCACCCGCAGCGCCCGCCAGCTCCTTGGCGCCAGTGTCCACTTTAATGCCGGGAATGGCGCCGGTATCGGCAATGATTTTTGCCAGTGGTGTGCCGTCAGCCGCATTTTGACGCAGGGTTTCATCATATAAGATGACGCCGGAAATATGATCTTCCATGGCTTGTGTCGTGCGAAACAGCATTTCGCGATAATCGCGCCTGCTGTCAGCGGTGGACTCTACATTGATCGTATCAAACCGCTTTTGGATGGTGCCTGAACTCTCATCTGCTGCCAGAATACCCTTGCCCTTGGCAACCATGGCCTGTGCTATATCTTCAAGTCGTTCGCTCATTGTCCAAGTTCCCTGTTCTCAATCTTCAATACATGGGCATATATTATTATTGGCTTTGTTTTAGCGCGATAACGCCCGGCAGAGGTTTTTGTTCCAGCCATTCTAGAAACGCGCCACCGGCTGTTGACACATATGTAAAATCATCCGCCACGCCGGCATTGTTGAGCGCTGCTACCGTGTCGCCACCTCCGGCGATGGATTTAAGTTTACCCTGTTTGCTTAATTTTGCCACGTGTTGTGCTGCCGCATTGGTGCCGGCATCAAACGGCGGCAATTCAAACGCGCCAAACGGGCCGTTCCACACCAGGGTCTTTGCCTTGTCGAAGATTTTCTTTATGTCCGAAATGGTTGCCTCACCAATATCAAGGATCATTTCATCTTCGCGAACTTCATTAATGTTCACTGTGCGGCAATGGGCATGAGGTTTAAAATCTTCGGCCACCACCACGTCGCTCGGTAATATGATGTCGCAATTGTTTTGGCCCGCCGCACTGAGAATTTGAGCGGCCTGATCTTTCAAATCATGCTCGCACAGTGATTTGCCGACAGGATGGCCCTGTGCCGCCAAGAACGTATTGGCCATGCCGCCGCCAATGATCATGGTGTCGACGAGTGTGCACAATTGCGCAAGCAGTTCGAGCTTGGAGGATATTTTGGCACCACCAATGACGGCGACCAGTGGTTTGGCGGGCGTTTCAAGCACACTTGTTAGGGCTGCAAGCTCGGCCTCCATGGCGCGGCCTGCATAGCTTGGCATGAAGTGGGCGACACCCTCAGTTGAGGCGTGTGATCTGTGCGCTGCGGAAAAAGCGTCGTTAACATAGGCATCGCCTAAATCGACAAGCTGTTTTACAAATTCAGGCAGGTTGTTTTCTTCGCCAGGATGAAAACGGGTGTTTTCCATCAATAAAATATCGCCTGGCCTGGCATTGGCAACAGCGCGTTTTGCTTCGCCATTACGCCAATCGGTGTTGACGAAACGCACGGGCTTATCAAGCGCTACTGACAGGGGGCCAGCAACCGGGGCCAGCGACATAGACGGGATAACCTCGCCACGCGGGCGGCCTAAATGGGATAGCACAATGACAATTGCGCCTTGATCGCTCAGCTCATGCAGGGTGGGTGATATGCGTTCAATGCGGGTTGAATCTCGCACAATGCCGCCTTCAAGCGGCACGTTGAGATCAGCCCGGACCAGCACGCATTTGCCCTTGGCGTCGAGATCATTAAGGGTTTGAAACTGTGTTGTCATGCTGATATCCGGTTTTGGGCTTATTATACCGTCTATAGCGATCCCAGATGAGCTGCGACATCACCCATCCGGTTGGAGAAGCCCCATTCATTGTCATACCAGCTGAGCACGCGGATCAGTTTTTTATCAACGATCTGGGTTTGGGTTGCATCAAACATGGAAGACGCCGGGCAATGGTTGAAATCAATTGATACGAGCGCTTCGTCATTAACCTCCAACACGCCTTTGAGCGGGCCGTTGGCAGCCTCACGCATGGCGTTGTTTAGGTCATCAACAGAAACCTCGCGGCCGGGGACAAATACCAGATCGACCATGGAAACATTGGGCGCTGGAACGCGCAAAGATGTGCCATCCAGTTTGCCGTCAAGTTCAGGTAAAACAAGACCGACAGCTTTTGCAGCACCTGTTGATGTCGGGATGATGGAGACAGCGGCGGCCCTTGCGCGGCGGATGTCGCTGTGTTGGGTGTCAACCAGGCGCTGGTCGCCGGTATAGGCATGAACCGTGGTCATATAGCCGCGTTCAAGTCCGCAGAAATCATTAATCACCTTGGCAACCGGCACCAGGCAATTGGTGGTGCATGATGCGTTGGAGACAACTTTATCGTCGGCGGTGAGAATGGTGTGGTTGACGCCAAAAACGATCGTTTTGTCAGCGCCTGCCGCAGGGGCTGACACCAGGACTTTCTGGGCGCCTGCGTCCAGATGGGCTGAAGCTTTTTCCTTGCTGGCAAAGAACCCTGTGCATTCCAGAGCGACATCAACGCCAAGATCGCCCCAGGGCAATTTGGCCGGGTCGCGCTCGGACAGGTATTGGATATCACCAGAGCCGATATTCATGCTGTTGTCTGTTTTTGTTACTGCTCCAGGAAATATCCCATGCACACTGTCATATTTGAAAAGATGGGCGCTGGTTTCAAGCGGTGTTAAATCGTTAATGGCAACGACTTCAACATCATTGCGCTTTGATTCAACAATCGCGCGCAGAATATGGCGGCCAATGCGCCCAAAACCATTAATCGCTAATCGAACGGTCATTTATCATTCTCCTTGACGGTGGTGCGTCGTCTTTCGTGTTTCATTTTTGCTCAAGCTGCTGTTGTGCCGCACTTACGGCATGTTCTGCCGTGATACCAAATTGTTCATATAGCTCTTCATATGGCGCGCTGGCCCCAAAGCTCGACATGCCGATGAAAATACCGTCATTGCCGATAATTGCATCCCAACCCTGACGGACGGCGGCTTCTATAGCGACTTTTACTGGGGCTGTTCCAATCACTTCGGCTTGATAGTCAGCACTTTGGGCGAAAAACAGCTCAAAGCAGGGCAAGGATACGACCCGCGCCGGAATGCCTGATTTCTCAAGGGTTTGTTGGGCTTCAAGGGCGATTTCAACCTCTGAGCCAGTGGCAAACAGACTTACTTGCGCTTCAGATGTGGCGGGTGAAATCTCATAACCGCCTTTAGCGCACAGATTGTCTTTGGTAAATTTCTTGCGTGCCGAGATAAGCTTTTGTCTGGTCAGCGCCAGTACAGACGGGGTCTCGTGGGCTTCTAGTGCCAATTGCCAGCATTCGGCGGTTTCTGTGGCGTCTGCCGGGCGAAAGACATTGAGGTTGGGTATGGCGCGCAGGCTTGCCAAATGTTCTACCGGCTGGTGGGTTGGACCATCTTCGCCAAGGCCGATCGAATCATGGGTCATGACATGAATAACCCGTTGCTTCATCAAGGCTGCCAGACGGATAGATGGCCTGCAATAATCGGCAAACACCAAAAACGTCCCGGAATAGGGGATGATACCCTTGTGCAGCGCCATGCCGTTCATGGCAGCTGCCATGCCATGTTCGCGCACGCCATAGTGGATAAAACGGCCTGAGAAATCATCAGGCGTTATAGCCACCATATCTTTTGATTTGGTGTTGTTTGAGCCTGTCAGATCAGCCGAACCGCCGATGGTTTCCATCACCACATCATTAATGACATCGAGTGTGTTTTGTGAGGCATTGCGGGTCGCAATAGCTGGCTGTTCCTTGGCGATTGCCTTTTTAAGATCATTAATCGCTTTGGCAAATCCTGAAGGCAAATCGCCACGCTGGCCACATTTGAACGCTTGTTGCAGATCATTATCGAGATCCTTGAGCCGTTTTTCCCAGGCTTTGCGGGTTTTGCCCGACCTGAGACCCGCCAGGCGCCAGGCATCGCGCACGTCGGACGGCACCTCGAAGGGCTCTGCGTTCCAGCCCAATTGTTTGCGCGCAGCAGCGATTTCCTCATCGCCCAGGGGTGCGCCATGGACGCCTGAAGTGCCTTGTTTATTAGGGGCACCAAAACCAATGACCGTGCGACACGCAATTAAAGAAGGTGTGGGGCTCGTTTGGGCGGCTTCAAGCGCTGCTTCTATTGCCTCTGGGTCGTGGCCGTCAATGCGCACTGCATCCCAACCAGCCGCTTCAAATCTTTTAAGCTGATCGCCGGTTTCGGACAGGTTGAGCGGGCCATCGATGGAAATTTCATTGTCGTCGAACAGAACGATGAGTTTGGCGAGCTTTAAATGACCCGCCATGGAAATGGCCTCGTGCGATATGCCTTCCATAAGGTCACCGTCACCTGCGATAACATAGGTGAAATGATCAACAATTTCAGGGCCAAACCGCGCTGCGAGCAGACGCTCGGCCATTGCCATGCCAACCGCATTGGCGAGGCCCTGGCCCAGAGGACCGGTCGTGGTTTCAATGCCTGCGGCATGGCCATATTCCGGGTGCCCTGCCGTTATGGCTCCTGATTGGCGGAAATCCTTCAATTGCTCAATGGTCATGTCTTCATAGCCGAGCAAATGATGGCAGGCATAAAGCAACATTGATCCGTGGCCGGCAGAGAGAACGAATCTGTCACGATCGGGCCAGTTCGGGTCTTTGGGATCGAATTTAAGGAACTTGGTAAATAAGATAGTGGCTATATCAGCAGCCCCCATCGGCATGCCGGGGTGGCCTGATTTTGCTTTTTGCACGGCATCCATGGCTAAGGCGCGAATAGCATTGGCCATATTGTTGTGTTTTTGCATGTCCATGGGCGGAGGTTCCGCTGTGTTGTTGGGCTGAGATGATGCTTTATCGGCTTAGGCTGTGATTGATACACCGTTGCTGATCGCTTCTAAGGCGGCCACAAATACCATTTGAGCTATATGAGTCAATAAGCCAGCGGATAATTTTCACTGCTGTGGTAAATAGCCTGTGTGAAAAGCCTGATTTTGAGCAATAGACAGGTTGACGATGGCAATATGGCCCGCCTAATCTCTTAAACACAGATATTGGATTAATCCGGCAGTACATTGTAGTTACAACGTGAATGTTCTGCTGTGTTATATGCGGCGGTAAGTCATGGCGAGCAGTTCAAAATTTGACACAGCGGGCGCGCGCCTCGACAAGGCGCTAAAGGCGCTTGAGGGAGCTGTTGTCAAAGGCAAGCAGGCCAGCGAGACCCAAAAAACGCAGGAATCACAGGCTGACGAAAAGCTTCAAACTATGGAAGCTCAAATAGCGGAGCTGATTGTGAACCGCGACCAGCTTACGGAAGAATTAGATGTAGAGCGTGCCCGTGCCAATAAGCTTGGGGAGATTAAAGGCCAGGTTTCCGAGCGCATTGATGCGGTGATGGATAATATCCGGTTGTTGTTGAGCAATGTGTAATGCTCGTATGTTTTGACCTTGAGATCGAGAGATGAAGGGACGGAATGCCTCAAATTACAGTTCATGTTAATAATCAGCCTTATGTGGTTGTTTGCGATGATGGTGAAGAATCTCATCTTCAAGAGCTTGCAGAGTTTCTTGACAAAGAAGTGACCAATCTCAAGGAAAATTTTGGCCAGGTGGGCGATGGCCGCCTGTTGATGATGGCGGGCCTGATGGTTGCCGATAAGCTTTCAGAAGCCCTGGCGAAGATTGAAGCTATGCAGGCCGAGGTTGAAAAATTGCGTTCAGAGCGTGAGGCTGAAATCGAGCAAACACATGAGCAGGAAGAGACGGTGGCTGCAAAACTTGAAGAGGCCGCCAAGCATATCGAAGCGTTAAGTGAGCAGATTAGTGCTGCGAGTTAGAGCCTTGCCTTCGAGGAAACCTCTCAGGCGTTCGAACTTTCAAACGTAACACAGGATCGTTTGATTAGGCTTACGCCTGACCAGTTCTCACCCCGAAAAGTGGGAACCGGTTTTGGGAGATACGCTGAAGAAAAACTAGGGCGCGAACGCGATCTAAGAGGAAAAGCCAATTAAGGGCTGGAAACATATTGCAAGGCTGATTAAGTATCTATTCGGTGATGCTGTTGGGTTCGAGTTGAGCAATTATCCCCGGGGCCTTACGATCCTTCAGGGAGCTGACCCTGGTTGGAACCGTGGTTCCTTTCATTTGGCGCCCACCTACAATAGTAGGTTCCCGGGATCAACGGCTCTCACGGCTCAAACGGCATCACCACTAAAGTACTCACGTACTCTCGTTTTTTGTTTAGCGTATCTTTATCCCAAACTATCGCACGATAGAAACCGGTTCCCACTTTTGGGAGATACGCTTTATTCCCGCGTATCTTTATCCCAAAACCGGTTCCCACTTTTGAGAGATACGCTTGTAAATCCATGACCCCTTCTCAATATGATCATATCAGCATTGCTGCTGCCAAAACCGCTCTACGTGTTAAAGCGCAAGATCAGCGCAGCACAATTACGCCTGCCCGGCGTGATGCTGCAAAAGTGGCTTTTTTGAATTACGGCCTGGATTTCATCAAAACCCTGCCGGGGGAAAAAGTCAGCGGTTATCACCCAATTGATGAAGAGGCAGATTGTCTGGTTTTGCTCTGTGCGCTTGAGGCTGCTGGTTACACCATAGCTCTGCCGGTTGTGATCGATCGTGATAAACCATTGGTCTTCCGGACATGGAATTCGGGAGATCCCCTGGAAATGGGGGGGTATGGCATACAAATTCCTCTGGCTTCCGCCTCCGTTTGCATGCCTGATATTGTGTTGGTGCCGCTGCTGGCGTTTGATGCCCAAGGTTACCGATTGGGTTATGGTGGAGGTTATTATGACCGTGTGCTACGGGCCTTGCGACACAGATCAACGGTGACAGCAATTGGGATTGCATTTAGCGAACAGGAAGTTGATGCTGTGCCCCATGAAAAAACAGATGAACCGCTCGATTGGATATTGACCGAAAAGGGTCCCTTCCAGTGTTCACGAGAAACCTAATGAATATGAGATCGTATAGATGAGATTATTGTTTATCGGCGATATTGTCGGCAAGGCAGGGCGCACCGCTCTATATGAAAACCTCGGTGACATTCGCGCTAAATTAAACGCCGATTTTGTTGTCGTGAACGGGGAAAATGCTGCTGGCGGTTTTGGCATTACGGAAGAAATTTTCCAGAATATAATTGATGCGGGTGCTGATGTGGTCACCACCGGCAATCATGTTTGGGATCAACGCGAGGCCCTGGTGTTTATCGAACGGCATCCTCGCTTGTTGCGCCCAGCAAATTATCCACCGGGCACGCCTGGCCGCGGGGCCAATCTGTTTGAAACCAAAGAGGGCAAACGCATCCTGGTGATCAATGCCATGGGCCGGGTGTTTATGGACACGCTTGATGATCCGTTCGCAGCGCTTGAACGTGAGCTTGCGTCTTGTCCTTTGGGGGAGGGGTGCGATGCTGTTATGGTTGATTTTCACGCCGAGACAACGTCGGAAAAAATGGCGATGGGGCATTTCCTTGATGGCAAGGTAAGCTGTGTTATTGGCACGCACACTCATGTGCCCACAAGCGACCATCAAATTCTCCAGGGTGGTACGGCCTACATCAGCGATGCGGGCATGAGTGGTGATTATAATTCGGTGATCGGCATGAAGGTGGAAGAACCTTTGGCGCGGTTTACCCGCAAAATCCCCACCGGGCGGTTTGCACCCGCTGAAGGCGAGGCTACTTTGTGCGGGGTTTTGGTTGACCTGGACACTAAAACCGGTCTTGCAACCCATATTGATGTGCTGCGTCAAGGTGGCGTTTTAAGCCAGCATTGGCCAGGCTGATTGTTCCCCGGTCACACGTCCGGTGTTCGGGCCGAAGCGTACGTTTTGCTACCAGTCTCAAAATTTCCGCATATGACCCTAAGCTGTCGAAATGACAATGAAAACGAGATGCTTAAAAGCCCGGCATCTACGGTAAGTTGGTTAAATTGCTGTATTAACACTGTCCGGAAGCGCCGATTGCCCTGAGCTGTGGGTTTCAGTCGATGAGCGTTGTGTTTTTAAGCACTGTTCAATACGGCTTATAAGGTCAATCGCGGAAATGGGTTTTGTGATGTAGTCATCCATGCCGGCATCAAGGCATTTCTGTTTATCGCCGTCCAGCGCGTGGCCTGTTTGCCCGATGATAACGGGTCTTGGTATCCCTTTTTCCCGCTCCAGTTGACGAATGGTGCGGGTCGCATCCAAACCATTTATGCCCGGCATTGAAACATCCATGAGAATGATCCTTGGCAGAACCTTCTCCACTAGAGCAATAGCTTCCGCACCATCATGAGCGCTGACACACTCCAAATCTGAATTGCTCAGAATTTCGCGCAGCAAGATCAGATTTGTTTCATTGTCATCTACAATCAGGATAGGAACCTGTTCAGGCTTTTTCTCGCTAAGTGGCTGTGCTGGGCTCTCGCTAACTGGCGGTGTTGGGGCCTGATTTATAGGCAAAGACGGGCTGGATGCGTGCTGGTCCACCGGTGTCTCCTGCGGTCGTGCAAGGCGCTCGGCTTGCTCTTTTTCAACCGCGATATTCTCAGGCTTGGGTGTCGGCAGGGGTGTTTTTTGGAAAATCGCTGCCATGGTGCTCAGCAACATGCTGTTTGAAACCGGCTTTGCCATTTGAGCGTCAACCGCAATGTCGTCGAACTCGGCTGAATGATAGACGGACGTGAGCAATAATATAGGTGTATTTTTTATCTTTTCGTCAGCGCGAATGGTACGCACAACATCAGCGCCGTTCATGTTGGGCATGTGGTAGTCGAGAATAACCAAATCGACAGGCTGGCCGGTCAACTGCGCCGCTCTTAGTTGTTCCAAACCCTCGACGCCGGAAGTGGCCGACTGCGTGAGTATTTTCTGAGCACCCAACTGTTCGTGTAAAATCGACCTGTTAACTTCATTATCATCGATAATCAGCACATTTTTCGCCGACAGTTCATGCTGGCCTTCATTTTGTTCTTGGTAGGTCCGGTCGATCTCAAGAGGAATTTTGATCCAAAACGTCGACCCAAATCCGATGGCTGAATCAACACCAATCTCTCCCCCCATAATTTCAACCAACCGCTTTGAGATAGCAAGGCCAAGGCCGGTGCCATCGTGTTGACGGGTTGAAGATCCGTCGACCTGCTGGAATTGGCCGAATATCATCTCAAGTTTATCTTTCGGTATCCCTTCGCCAGTATCCCTGACCGTAATCGTTACAGGGTGTATATCGCCTTCTACATCAGTTTTTTCGTCATTGGAGACATCAACCAATACAATTCCGGACTTAGTGAATTTGACAGCATTACCGACCAGATTGAGGATAACCTGGCGAATACGCCCAGCGTCGCCATTAAACCTCTCCGGTAAACCCGGCTCAATACGAACGGCTAACTCCAAACCTTTTTCCTGCGCGGTCTTTGATATCAAAGTCGCGACGTCATCAACTTCCGCCGCAAGGTTAAAAGATTTGGATTCCAGGACAAGTTGTTGGGCATCCATCCTCGAAAAATCGAGAATGTCATTTATGATCTTCAGAAGGGATGCAGAGGAACTGACAATAACATCTGTAAATTTTTTCTGCTTTTCATCAAGATTGGTCGCACTCAAAAGCTCTGCCATACCCATGACACCGTTCATAGGTGTCCTGATCTCATGGCTCATATTCGCGAGAAATTCAGATTTGGTGCGCTCGGCTCCTTCCGCGCGTTCAAGCGCGGTTTCAGCGGTGTTCTTGGCATTTGTGAGCGTCACGACACTGGCTTTTCGCCGATTGATATCATTTTGTAGATAGACCCCCGCAATCGAGGTCAGTAGAAAGATGATCAAACCGACGATAAAGGCCTCCCTTTGCAACTTCGCCAAGGCGACACCGACCGGCGCATCAATCGCGAATGCCCCCATGACGTCGTTGAGAGCCCATTTGACGCGCGGGCTTTGAATCTCATTGTGACATGTGACGCAGCTTTGCTTCTTTGCAATCGACGGATATAGCGTTCTTAACACTGGACCGTTTGCGTTCTTGGTGATGACGGAAGTTGGCGCGGGATTAGAGGCATTCACGAAGGTTCGAATATTTTCGGCCATCTGTTCATCAAGTGGCTCAGTTTTGATGGATCGCCCCGGAAATCCCACCATGACAACACTAATTGCATCACCCCTGGGGGCGTTGCGATTAAACGCCTCAATAGAGTGGGCCCGATATGTCGCCGGGACTGGTGCTTCTTTATTGAAGGCTGACGAGCGCACACCGGAATAGGTGGTTACGAACGCATCCGTGAGACGGAGGATTGTTGCTTTTTCCTTAGTTTTGCTGTCTTGAAGCAGAGACCAGCTGAGCTGATAATATCCAAAGCCCATGATGGCGCCGAGAATAAGGGCCAAACTCACCACTGGTGCAAAGCGAAATATATCCTTGATAACCATTATAAACCCGGCCCAAGATTGCGATAAACCTGGGTATCCTGTCTGTTTGGTTTTAATTTTTCATTAAACATGCGATTTTTGACCGCACGGTAAACTGCCTGTTGGAGCGGTCATTCGCATCACATTCAGCACCGTTCGCCAGCGCATTTTCCAACCCGCAGCAAATGTCTGTTAATGATGCTGTGGACGGCTCTTCCAGCGGCATCGTGATGTGCTCAATTGCGATATTATTTTCCCAATAGTTGATGTTTCCCATGCGCTTATGGTATGCGCATGCTTGAGATAATCATTTCATGCTGATCTTATCAGACATCGTCAGGGAGGATGCCCATGGCGGGCCATTCAAAATTTAAAAATATTCAGTTCAGAAAAGGCGCGCAGGATAAAAAGCGTTCAAAGATTTTTTCCAAACTGAGTAAGGAAATCACGGTTGCGGCCAAGCTTGGCGGGCCTGATCCTGATGCCAATCCCAGGCTGCGTTCGGCCATTCAAACCGCGCGCCGGCAGTCCATGCCCAAAGACAATATCGACCGCGCGATTAAAAAGAGCCAGGATGCGGGTGGTGAAAGCTACGAAGACATTCGCTATGAGGGGTTTGCGCCCGGCGGGATTGGTGTGATTGTTGACACGCTGACGGATAACCGCAATCGCACGGCGGGTGAGGTGCGTTCGGCCTTCACCAAATATGGCGGCAATCTTGGTGAGAATGGTTCTGTTGCTTTCATGTTTGACCGGGTGGGTGAGGTCAGTTTTGACGCTGATGTTGCCAGTGCTGATGACATGTTTGAGGCCGCCTTGGAAGCTGGGGCTGAAGATTGCGAGACGAGCGATGAGGGCCACGAGCTGATCTGTCCGGGTGATGACTTGCATGATGTGGCAAAAGCGCTTGAAGCAAAGTTTGGCGAGCCGCGCTCGGCCAAGCTGATCTGGAAGCCGCAAAACACCATCGACGTTGATCTTGAGACGAGTGAAAAACTGCTGAAATTCATTGATGCGCTTGAAGACAATGATGATGTGCAGGAAGTGACCGCTAATTTCGAGATGTCTGATGAGGTGCTTGAAAAACTAAGTGCATAAAATCTGCGCATTAAACATGGGTTTCTGCTGCATATCGTGCTTGGGGATTAACTGCCTCTAGGGTATGTCAGGGGATGGGTGTAAATTCGATTCGCATCATTGGCATTGATCCCGGCCTTCGCAAAACAGGCTGGGGCGTGATTTCGTGTCATGGCCAAAAGCTCTCCCATATTGCCCATGGCACGGTGAAATCATCGTCGAGCAATGATCTGGCATCGCGCCTGCTGGAGCTTCATCAAGGCCTTGAAGATATCTTGGCGCAATGGCAGCCGGATGAGGCAGCCGTTGAACAGACGTTTGTGAACAAGGATGCGGGCGCTACGCTCAAACTTGGGGCGGCGCGTGGCATTGCTCTTCTTGTGCCTGCTGCGGCCAAATTGGACATTGGCGAATATGCGCCTAATGCCGTGAAAAAATCCGTGGTGGGGTCGGGCCATGCCGCAAAGGCTCAAATTCAAGCTATGGTGGCGATGTTGTTGCCGCGTTGCGGTGAGATGAGCGAAGATGAGGCGGATGCGCTGGCAATTGCGATAACGCATGCGCACCATCGCGATGCGCGCGATTTAGCACAAAGGATGGCGGCCTCATGATCGGCAAGCTCAAAGGTGTGATTGATGGCTTTGGCGATGATTGGGTGATTGTTGATGTGGGCGGGGTCGGCTATGTGGTCAATTGCTCAACCAAAACGCTTGGCTCTTTGCCGCGGGTTGGCGAGCCGGTGTCGCTGGCGATTGAAACCTATGTGCGCGAAGATCAAATCAGATTGTTCGGGTTTTCATCTGACGTTGAGCGCGACTGGTTTACTTTATTGCTCAAAGTGCAGGGGGTTGGTACCAAAGTGGCGCTGGCAATTTTAAGCACGATGGCGCCAAATGAACTCACCAGTGCGATTGCCTTACAAGACAAAGCGCTGGTATCACAAGCCCCCGGCGTTGGGCCAAAGGTTGCCCAGCGCATTGTCACCGAACTTAAAGATAAAGTCCCTGCTTTTGCGACAGACGGCCCCGGCCTGACGGTGATTGATGGTGATGGTGAAGCTCTGTCCACCAGTGCTGCAGGTGATGCGGTGTCTGCCCTGGCCAATCTGGGCTATGGCAGGCCACAAGCTATGGGGGCTATATCAGCAGCTCTCAAACAGGCAGGCGATGAGGCTGAGACGTCCGAGCTGATCAAGCTTGGGCTTAAGGAGCTTGCGAGATGAGCGAACGCCTGATTGATAGCGCAGATAAAGCAGAGGACACACCAGACGCCTCATTGCGCCCGCTTGTGCTTGACGATTTTGTTGGCCAGGCGCAGGTGCGGGCGAACATGCGGGTGTTTATAGAAGCAGCGCGCACGCGCGGCGAGGCGCTGGACCATGTGTTGTTTGCCGGTCCTCCGGGTCTTGGCAAAACAACATTAGCGCAAATCATAGCCCGCGAACTGGGGGTTAATTTTCGCTCAACCTCAGGGCCGGTGATTGCCAAGGCGGGGGATCTTGCAGCGCTTTTGACCAATCTTGAAGATCGCGATGTTTTGTTCATCGATGAAATTCACAGGCTTAATCCGGCGGTTGAAGAAATTCTCTATCCCGCCATGGAAGATTTTGAACTTGATCTGATCATCGGCGAGGGGCCAGCTGCGCGCTCGGTCAAGATTGATCTTGCAAAATTCACGCTGGTTGGTGCCACCACACGGGCGGGTCTGTTGACCACGCCTTTGCGGGACAGGTTTGGCATTCCCGTGCGGCTTAATTTTTACAATGATGATGAGTTGGAAGATATTGTCAGTCGTGGTGCTCGGGTGCTGGGAGTGGCACTCACAAAAGATGGCGCGCGAGAAATTGCCAAGCGCTCGCGTGGCACGCCGCGTATCGCAGGCCGTCTGTTGCGCCGGGTGCGTGATTTTGCAGGCGTTGCCGGTGTTGCTGAAATAGATGCGCAAGCGGCTGATCAGGCGCTGTTGAGGTTGGAAGTTGATGCCCGCGGTCTGGATGGCCTTGATCATCGTTATCTTAAAATCATTGCCGAGAATTTTGCTGGTGGTCCTGTGGGCGTTGAAACCATGGCGGCTTCTTTGAGCGAGCCGCGCGATGCAATTGAAGAAATCATCGAGCCTTATCTCATTCAACAAGGCCTTGTTGCCCGCACCCCGCGCGGGCGCGTGTTGATGCCAGCCGCCTTTGTGCATCTGGGGCTTGCTGTGCCGCCTACCCTTGAGGTGGGCCAGCCGGATATGTTCACCGATGGTGAGGGTGATGAGTGAGGGAGACCATGAGGATTGGCCTGATCTTGCAGGTCGCCTCATTTCCGGGGGCCATGCGCTGCCAATCCGGGTTTATTATGAAGATACGGATTTTGCAGGCATTGTTTATCACGCCAATTATTTGCGCTATTGCGAACGTGGGCGCAGCGATTATTTGCGCTTGCTTGGCATTGATCAAACAGCGCTCCACGGAGGGCAATCAGGTGAGCCGGTAAATTTTGTGGTTCGGCGCATGGAGTTGGACTTTATCGCTCCGGCGCGCATGGATGATGTGCTGGAGGTTGAAACATTGTTTGTTGATATGTCGGGCGCACGGCTTAATCTTCATCAATGTGTCAAACGGGCGGATGTAATCCTGTTTTCAGCAGAGGTCGAAATTGTGCTGGTCAATGGCCAAGGCAAGCCACGCCGATTGCCAAAAACAATCACCGAGGCCTTTAAAAGCAATCATAGTGACCCTAAATTCTGAGAGTGCTGTGGCATCATGCCGGTTGCCTTTAACAACCAGCTATGACAATAAATTTTACCGGTAAAAATTGCTCATGTTTGGCTTTAAGGAAATAGTTCCAAAATGCTAAAGTGAGTTGAGGCGATCTGTGTATGATGGCAGAACGAGCAAAATTATGAGGCCACAATTATGAATCCTGTTGAAGTTGCAACAAGTGTGGGGTTGCAGGCTGCCGATTTCTCCCTCATGAGCTTGTTCTGGCAGGCAGATATCGTTGTGAAAATCGTGATGGTCGGATTGCTGCTGGCGTCGGTCTGGTGCTGGGCTATCATTTTGGAAAAGTCGATTCTCATGGCGCATACCAGGCGCAGTTTCGACAAATTCGAGCAAATCTTCTGGTCAGGCCAATCGCTGGAAGAGCTTTATCAAAACCTTGGCACGAAAAATAACCGTTCCATGGCCGCTTTATTTGTGGCCGCCATGCGTGAATGGAAGCGCACCCAAGAGGCCGGTGCGCGCGCGGTTTTGGGTGGTTTGCAAATGCGCGTTGAAAAGGTGATGGATGTCACCATGCAAAAGGAAATGGCCAGGCTTGAAAAGCGCTTGTTGTTTCTCGCCACCGTTGGTTCAACTGCCCCGTTTGTTGGACTGTTTGGCACGGTTTGGGGGATCATGAATTCCTTTCAGGCGATTGCTGTGAGCAAAAATACCAATTTGGCGGTGGTCGCCCCTGGCATTGCCGAAGCCCTGTTTGCAACAGCTTTGGGTCTTGTGGCTGCCATTCCGGCTGTTATAGCGTATAATAAATTTACCAACGATCTTGGTCATTTGGGCCATCGGCTGGAAAGTTTTTCAGATGAATTTTCAGCCATTTTATCGCGGCAAATAGACGAGCAGATGTAACCCCATGGCGATGAACACATGGAAACAGCAATCGGGCAGGCGCTCCAGGCGTAAGCAACGTTTTGTCCCAATGGCTGATATCAATGTAACGCCCATGGTGGATGTTATGCTGGTCTTACTCATTGTGTTTATGGTGGCAGCCCCGCTTTTGACAGTTGGCGTGCCAATCGAGCTGCCAAAGACCAGCGCCAAGCCGCTTGTGGGGGATAAAGAACCTTTAACCATTACGGTCAAGACTGACGGCAAGGTGTTTTTGCAGGACACCGAAATAGAATTAGACAAACTTGTGCCTAAATTACTTGCCATAGCTGAAGGTGGGTATAACGAGCGTATTTTTGTGCGCGGTGATCGCGCTGTTGATTATGGAATCGTTATGAAGGTCATGAGCCGGATTAATGCTGCTGGTTTCAAGCGCATTGGGCTTGTGACAGAACAGGAAGAGAAGGGCTAGATTACCGCCATGCGGGTAAGCCTGATTGTTTCTTTTTTAATCCATTGCTCCATTCTGCTGGCAGGCGCCATTGTGCTGCCATCGCCGGAAGAATTTGTCGTGGATCAAGCAGAAGCCATTCCAGTTGATATTATTGATATTTCCGAGTTCACCAAAAACAAGGCAGAGACGCCTGATCCCAAGCCGGAAGAAGCGCCAAAGCCTGAGGAACAAAAACAGGCCGCGTTAGAACCTGAAGTGCCGCCCGAACCTCCCACACCTGAGCCCGAGCCTGAGATTGAAGCCGCTGTGCCACCGGAGACACCGCCTGAGCCTGTTGAGCCAGCCCCTGCGCCTGAACCTGAAGTGAAGCCTGAGCCAAAACCGGAACCGGTGCCTGAGAAAAAAGTTGAACCCAAGCCTGAACCTGAAAAGAAGGTTGAAACCAAGCCTGTGCCAAGGCCCCGGGTTCGTCCAAGGCCGCCCAAGAAGGTTGTGAAGAAAAAGAAGAAGCCTAAATTTGATCTCGATAAGATTGCAGCTTTGCTGAACAAAGATCCGTCTCTTGAGCCGAAGGAAACTCAACCAGAGAACGCTGATAAGCCAGCGCCTGGTAAAATTGCCAGACGCGGGTTGGATGATGTTATCAGCAGAAGCGAGCGTGATGCTTTAAATCAGTTGATCAAGTCTTGCATGCGGGATAACTGGAATCCTCTGGTGGGCACGCAAGAGGCTGAGGAATTGGTTGTGCGCATTAAATTTTCTTTAAAGCGCGATGGCACCTTACGTGGCACGCCCAAGATTGCTAATCCGAGTTCAAACGCTACCTTCCAAGCAGCGGCTGATCGTGCTATGCGAGCTATTCGTCTTTGCCAGCCGTTTGAACTTCCGGCAGACAAATATAATGTTTGGCGTGATATTATTTTAAACTTTAACCCTCGGGAAATGATCCAGGGTTGATAGGTATTATGAAAGAGCAGTGTTACATGACCTCTCGATATTTTGTGCGCCGGGCCAGTTTGGCCAGATTTATCTGCTTTGTGAGTTTGCTTCTGTTTGGGGTGCATAGCTGGACACTATCTGCGCAGGCGGCTCTGGAAATTGATATCACCAAAGGCCGGGTTAAGGCGATCCCGGTTGCGGTGGCTGACTTTACCGGAAGCACAGGACAGGCCAAGACATATGGCCGTGATATCACCGGGGTGATTACCAATAATCTGCTGCGCTCGGGTCTGTTTAAACCGCTTGATCAGGCCGCCTTCATTGAGAAGATTTCTGACTTTAATAAAACGCCGCGCTTTGGCGATTGGCGTATTCTAAATGCGCAAGCCTTGATCACCGGGCGCATCAGCCTGCAAGCCGATGGCCGCCTCAGGGCGCAGTTCAGGCTTTGGGATGTGGTTGCTCAAAAACAAATGGCGGGGTTGCAGTTTTACACAACACCTAAAAACTGGCGCCGGGTGGGGCATCTTATTTCAGATGCGATTTATAAAAAGCTCACCGGTGAAAAGGGTTATTTTGACACCCGTATTGTGTTTATTGAAGAATCCGGACCCAAAGATAAGCGCGTCAAACGGCTCGCCATCATGGATCAGGACGGCCATAATATGCGCAGGCTGACCGATGGCAGACATCTGGTGCTAACTCCGCGGTTCAGCCCGACGGCTCTTGAAATTACCTATATGTCATATGCCGGTGATCGGCCGCGGGTTTATCTCTATAATATTGAAAGCGGACAGCAGGAAATTGTCGGCGATTTTCCAGGCATGACCTTTTCGCCGCGGTTTTCACCCAATGGACAAAGGGTCATTATGAGCCTGCAACGTGGTGGAAACGCGAATATCTATTCAATGGATTTGCGCAGCCGCAGAACCACACGGCTGACGAATACAGCTGCTATTGACACAGCGCCTTCCTATTCACCCGATGGCCGTTTTGTGGCGTTTGAATCAGATCGTGGCGGCAGGCAACAGATTTACGTTATGAATTCAAATGGTGGCAATCAGCGCCGCATCAGTTTTGGCAAGGGGCGTTATTCAACGCCTGTATGGTCGCCTCGTGGGGATCTCATAGCTTTTACCAAATTGGTCAAGGGACGGTTCTTGATCGGGATTATGAAACCTGACGGTTCTGCTGAGCGGATTTTGACCGAAGGATATCATAATGAAGGGCCGACATGGGCGCCAAATGGCCGGGTTTTGATATTTTTCCGTGAAACACCTGGTGAAAAAGGTGGTCCAAGACTTTGGTCTGTTGACTTAACGGGGTATAATCAAAGACCGATCAGAACGCCAAATTTTGCGTCTGATCCGGCGTGGTCGCCATTGATCAATTAGTTTTGCTCGATTAACTTTTAATAAAGTGTTAACAAAAGTTAAGGATAATCCCGCAGTTGGGCACATGGGGCAAAAGCGGGTATGATCTGTATACCTGTTGGTAAAATTGCGGTATAATTGCCGATCAATAGGAGTTTTGTTTCATGGTGGGTGATATATCAATTTTCAGAGCCTTAGCCCTGACCCTTGTTTTAGGGTTTGCAGTGGCTGCGTGTTCGTCGACGTCCGAGACGGGTTTGCGCGCCGGCCAACGCGTGCCTGCCGTTCCAGGCTCGCAAAAAGATTTTGCTGTTAATGTTGGGGATCGGATTTTCTTTCCAACCGACATCACTCAGCTTAATCAGAAATCCAAAGACATATTGCGCCGTCAGGCTGCCTGGCTCAAGCTTTATCCCTCGGTGAAAATTAGAATTGAAGGCCATGCTGATGAGCGCGGCACGAGGGAATATAATATTGCGTTGTCAGCACGCCGGTCGAGTGCGACCAAAGCATTTTTGATTGCCCAGGGTGTTAGCCCATCTCGTCTCGGCACGATTTCCTTTGGCAAGGAGCGTCCGGTGGCTTTGTGTGACGCGGAATCTTGCTGGGGCCAAAACCGCCGCGCTGTGACTGTTGTTGTCTCAGGCGCTGTTACCGGCTAAGCCAAATCTAGTTCTTTTGAATATTGTGAATGTTGCCAAACACTGTGTTTGGGTTGGTTGAATGCATTGTGACTTGCCTAAATCTTGTCTGATTTGGCAGTGTAGTGTAGGCCTTACATGATTTCAGGAGATGAGATTGAGCGCATATGGCTCTCATTTCCTAATGTGCATATCTGGAGATATCCTCATGGTGGCGCTAATTTGGTTGAGCAGATGTTTTATTGTCTTGGGGTTTGCTCTTGTTTTGAGCTTCGACCTCACTTGGGCGCAATCACCTTCTGACTGGAACGATCTGAATGATCGTCTTAATGGCCTGGAGGGGCGCTTGTTAAACCTGCAGCGTGGGCTTAACAGGTCGCCACAAGACCGTGTGCGTGAAGATATTCCAGCGAAAACAAGTGCGTCATTATCGTTACGCATTAGTACTCTTGAAGGTCAATTGCGCCGTATGACCGGGCAATTGGAAGATTTAAATTTCCGCATACGGCGTATGAGCGATCAGATAAAACGGTTTAACAAAGATGCTGAATTACGATTGCGTGATCTTGAAAAAGGCACGCCAAGCTCAAGACCGGCCCGGTCGTCTGAGCGTCGTTCCGAAGTGGCTCCACAACCGCTGGAGACAGCGCCAAGAAATGAGCCTCGCCAATTCGATACAAGGCCTGCAAATCCACCAAGCATAATTGGCCCAAGACGGTCACCGTCGCGCGTTGAGATTATTAAGCCGGGGGTCAATGACAGTTTCAGGAAAGCCGCCCCGCCGATGAGTCTGGGGCAGATCCCAGCTGAAGCCCTTGGTCCGGATGCAAATGTCGCCAGTGTTGATCCAAATAACGGTCTCAATCAGCCGTTTGTCGATGAGGCCGGAGCACTTTATGAAAAAGCTTATGAGCATTATCTCCAGCGAAAGTTTGCGACCGCTGAAAGTAGTTTTCGCGGGTTTCTTCGGCGCTATCCCCGCCATGAATTGGCAGGACAAGCCCAATATTGGCTGGGAGAAACTTTCTATGTCCGCAACAAGTATCGTGAAGCAGCACGGGCTTTTGTAATCGGCTACCGTAAATATCCCAAAAACCGCCGGGCCCCGGAAACGCTACTAAAACTCTCTATGAGTTTGCGCCGCATCGGCGATAAAGCACAAAGCTGTGCAACTTTGGATAAATTGGCGCGTGAATATCCCAAAGCCTCAACTGGTGTTAAAAAAACCGCGTCTGCGGAGCGTCGGCGTGGCGGGTGTTGAAACCATTAGTGGATTTGACTTTTCATTGGCTAAATTAAACGAATGGTTTGCGCCATTTGATGATACGGACCATATTGCTCTTGCTGTTTCAGGCGGGGGTGACAGCGTTGCTATGATGGCGCTTGCCCAGCGCTGGCAAAAGGGTGTGGGCGCCCCCAAAATCACTATTCTCACCGTTAATCACAATTTACGTGCAGAATCAGCTGACGAGGCCGAGCAGGTGGGCCAATGGGCGCGTGCGCTTGGGTTTGATCATGTGGTGCTGGCGTGGGTTGGAGAAAAACCACTTAAAGGATTGCAGGCGGCAGCTCGTGAGGCGCGTTATGGGCTTATGCTGAATTGGTGTGTGGCGCATGGTGTGGAGCATTTGGGGTTGGCTCATAATTTGGAAGATCAGGCTGAAACCGTCGTGATGCGGCTTGCGCGTGGCAGTGGGCTTGATGGCCTGGCAGCGATGGCCCCGGTGAGCTGGCGCGGCGCTGTTGCATTGGTGCGTCCCCTGCTTGGTGTGAGCCGGGCTGATTTGCGGATCATGTTGACGAAAGCCGATCAGCCATGGCTGGAGGATCCCAGCAATCAAGATCATAAATTTGAGCGGGTGCGGGTGCGCAAGTTGCTTGAAGAGCTCAAGGCCGTTGGTCTGGATGCTGAGAAAATGGCTGTTACGGCCCACAGATTGGGCCGGGCGCGCACAGCGCTTGATCACATAGCACGCGAAGCTGCCCAAATGACCGTCACTTTGTTTGAGGCAGGGTTTTGTGTGCTCAACCTCAAAGCTTTTTTGGAATCCCCACAAGAAATTGGTCTGAGGGTGTTGAAATTCTGTCTGGTTGATATTGGCCGGGCGCAATTAGCGCCGCAGCTTGAGCGTTTGGAGACGCTTTATGCGCGCTTGCAATCGTCAAATTTTACGGCAAGCACGCTTTCAGGGTGCAGGATTATGCTTAAACGTGATGTTGTCATTATTGCGCGCGAGCCTGGCCGCTCAGGTTTGCCTGAAGTGCAGGTTGATCCGGGCACATCACTTGTTTGGGACCGGCGGTTCGATGTGGCCTTAACGAGCATGGCCAGCCGGCCCATGATGGTGCGTGCGCTTGGGTCTGAGGGCCAGAAAAACCTTAAAGAAAATGCTGTTTTGCGCTCATTACCGGCCTCAATTGCGCGCATATTGCCGTCTCTTTGGCTTGATAATGATCTTTTAGCCGTGCCACATCTGGATTTTTACGCTAAATCATCCTATGTGAAACACATTAATATGCGATATTGCGCCTCTGGAAACTTAGATCAGCCTAAGGATTTGACCCCTGATGAGCTGCAAAGATGCGGAATATTTACCAAATTGAGATAAAATAGGCGCTAAATCGCAGTGTTTGACCATTTAATCAAAGAAACTGGCTGGTGGTGCTTGGCAATTTCAGTCAGCAGTCTTATCTTAAAAGCAAAGCTAAAACCGTGCCAATCAAGTGTTTAGTATATTGGTCGTGTGAGAAGGGACGATAGCTCGTGAATAATTTCCGCAATTTTGCGCTGTGGGTGATCATAGCGCTGTTACTGGTTGCTTTGTTCAACCTGTTCCAAAATCCAAGTAAGCGTGGTCCCTCTAACGAGATCAGTTTCTCGCAATTGCTGAGTGATGTTGATAGCGACAAGGTGCGCGAAGTGACAATTGCCGGCAATTCCATTACCGGGCGTTATGTTGATAACCGCACATTCAAAAGCTATGCGCCAAATGATCCAGGCCTGGTTCAGCGGTTGCATGGCAAGAATGTGGTGATCATTGCCAAACCTTCCGTTGAGAACTCACCAACCCTGTTTGATATTTTTATTTCCTGGGCGCCGATGCTGTTGCTGATTGGGGTGTGGATTTTCTTCATGCGCCAGATGCAGGGCGGCTCGGGCAAGGCCATGGGCTTTGGCAAGTCGAAAGCCAAGCTGTTAACCGAGCGTCATGGCAAGGTGACGTTTGAGGATGTTGCCGGCATTGACGAAGCCAAGGAAGATCTGGAAGAAATTGTTGAGTTCCTGAAAGATCCCCACAAGTTCCAAAGGCTTGGCGGACGCATTCCCAAGGGTGCGCTGCTTGTTGGCCAACCGGGCACGGGTAAAACTTTATTGGCGCGCGCCATTGCAGGTGAAGCCAATGTGCCTTTCTTCACGATTTCTGGTTCTGACTTTGTTGAAATGTTCGTCGGCGTCGGTGCGAGCCGTGTGCGCGACATGTTTGAACAAGCCAAGAAAAACGCGCCCTGCATAATCTTCATCGATGAGATTGATGCGGTTGGCCGTCACCGTGGTGCCGGTCTTGGCGGCGGCAATGATGAACGTGAACAAACACTCAACCAATTGCTGGTTGAAATGGACGGCTTTGAAGCCAATGAAGGCATTATTCTAATCGCTGCCACCAACCGCCCCGATGTGCTTGATCCAGCTCTCCTGAGGCCTGGCCGGTTTGACCGCCAGATTGTTGTGCCGCTGCCGGATATTATTGGCCGTGAAAAAATTCTCAAAGTGCATATGCGCAAAGTGCCTTTGGCGCCTGATGTTGACGCTAAAGTTATTGCGCGGGGCACGCCTGGCTTCTCCGGTGCTGATTTGGCCAATCTGGTCAATGAAGCAGCCTTGCTGGCGGCCCGCAGATCAAAACGTCTTGTCACGCATCATGAGTTTGAAGATGCCAAAGACAAGGTGATGATGGGCTCCGAGCGCCGCTCTATGGTGATGTCGGAAGAAGAAAAGAAACTGACCGCTTATCATGAAGGTGGGCATGCGCTGTTGGCGATTAATCTTGAAGCGTCTGATCCGGTTCATAAAGCCACCATCATTCCGCGTGGCCGTGCCCTTGGCATGGTGATGCGCCTGCCCGAGCGTGATCAATTGTCGCTGACGCGTGCCAAGCTTAAGGCAGATATTGCCGTTTCTATGGGTGGACGGGTTGCTGAAGAGATGATTTTCGGTCATGAGAAAGTAACCTCCGGTGCCTCATCCGACATTCAAATGGCCACCAAAATGGCAAAGGCCATGGTGATGCAATTTGGCATGAGCGATAAATTAGGACCGCTGGCGTATGGAGACAATGAGGAAGAAGTGTTCCTTGGTCATTCGGTGGCGCGTACTCAAAATATGAGTGAAGAGACACAAAAGCTCGTTGATAGTGAAATTCATTCCCTAGTTGATGAAGGCTATCAGCTGGCTCAAAAAATGCTCAAAACGAAAGTCAAGGATTTGCACACGATTGCCAAAGGCCTGCTGGAATATGAAACATTGAGTGGTGATGAAATTATCGCTTTGCTCAAAGGCAAGCAGCCTGTGCGTGATACCGGCGATGATGCACCGCCTGATGCCGGTTCTGCCGTGCCGACGGCTGGCACCACCAAACGGGGGAAAGAAGACCCTGATGCAGGTGGCATGGAGCCGCAACCGCAATCTTGACCTGGCTTTATTTACATATTGTATAAACTAAAGGCCGGTGGTTTAATCCTCCGGCCTTTAGCTTTTATTTCAAACCAGATTTTTGAGACGTTTAAATTTGTCGTTTTATCTCCGTCCGGTAGCACTTACATATGGTCATGATGCCGTCCAAGCGAAAGCTGCAGGTGTGGCGGGCTTGCTTGGTGGCGGACAAATTGGGTTTGCAGGCCTTGAGTTGATTGAAGGCCGGGGCGCTGAGAGCAAGCGGCGGGTTTTAAGTTTTACCCAGGCACAAGCCTCATCTGAAAGCACCATCCAAACTCTTTTACAAAATATTCAAGCACCGCGCGCAGCTTTACCCGAGCTTGAGGGGCCTGGTCCGTTCGTTATGGGCATTGTGAATGTGACGCCTGACAGTTTTTCCGATGGTGGTGAACATGAAGATCCTGACCAGGCGGCTGACTTTGCATTATCTTTGATTGCCCAAGGGGCTGATATTCTCGACATTGGCGGTGAATCAACGCGGCCTGGTGCGCAAACCGTGCCGGAGGCTGTTGAGCTTGCCCGCGTTTTGCCGGTCATCGAAGGTCTGGCGCATGCCCATGTGCCCTTGAGCATCGATACCCGCAAGGCCGGTGTTATGACACAAGCCATTGAGGCAGGCGCGCATATTATCAATGATGTTACAGCACTCACCTATGATGAGGAGAGCCTTACGACAGCTGCCAAGCTCAATGTGCCGGTGATCTTGATGCATGCGCTGGATAAGCCCCAGACCATGCAGGATGATCCGCAATATGACGATGTGCTTTTGGATATTTATGATTATCTGGAACAAAGAATTATAGCTTGCGAGGCTGCAGGCCTTGATAAATCTCAATTATTTGTTGATCCGGGCATTGGGTTTGGCAAAACAGTTGATCATAATCTGAGCTTGCTGCGCGGCATGAGCCTGTTTCACAGCTTAGGTGCAGGTGTGTGCTTGGGCACATCGCGCAAGGGCTTCATTGGTGCTGTTTCAGGGGAGGCTGAGCCGCAAAACCGGCTGTCTGGTTCGCTGGCGAGCTTACTAACAGGTGTGGCGCAAGGCGTGCAAATTTTGCGGGTGCATGATGTGGCGGAAACCGTGCAGGCATTGGCGGTTTATAAGGCCGTTTTGACCGAAGGATGAGGTGTGCTGCAGGAATTGCAGAAGCCACAGCTGAAGCTGCAACTGCCGCGTTAACGTAAATACACACAAAACAGACATTTTTCGGTGTTTTCTGGCATAATGGCGCGCATTGATTGGTAATTTAGTGAAGTGCTGACTTTTGGCGGGTGATTTCCATGGTACGTAAATATTTCGGGACAGATGGCATTCGAGGACTGGCAAACAGCTGGCCGATGACGGCTGAGACTGCGTTGCGTGTCGGGATGGCGGCCGGTCAAATTTTTACCCGGGGCGATCATCGCCATCGTGTCGTAATCGGCAAAGACACACGCTTGTCGGGTTATATGATCGAATCCGCGTTGGTTGCGGGTTTCACCTCAGTTGGCATGGATGTCTTTCAATTTGGCCCCCTGCCGACGCCTGCTGTGGCAATGTTGACGCGTTCGCTGCGCGCTGATTTGGGGGTTATGATTTCAGCTTCACATAATCCATTTCACGATAATGGTATTAAATTGTTCGGGCCTGATGGTTTCAAACTGTCTGATGAAATTGAAGCGAAAATTGAAGCTTTAATGGCTGATGGACAAGAGCAAACCTTAGCAGCACCGACTGATTTTGGCCGGGCAAAACGCATTGAAGATGCGCAAGCCCGCTATATTGAATTTGCCAAACGCGCCTTGCCTAAAAATCTCAGGCTTGATGGTATGCGCATTGTTGTTGATTGCGCCAATGGTGCGGCTTATCGGGTGGCCCCCACAGCCCTTTGGGAATTGGGCGCTGAGGTGATTTCTATTGGGGTTGAGCCCGATGGTTTCAACATTAATGACAAATGCGGTTCTACCTCACCGGAAGCCTTGTGTGAAAAAGTACGTGAATGCCGGGCTGATATCGGCATAGCCCTTGATGGTGATGCTGACCGGGTTTTAATGGCCGATGAAAAAGGCCAGTTGATTGATGGTGATCAACTTATGGCATTGATTGCCAAGACCTGGCGCGAAAGAAATTTATTGCTCGGTGGCGGCATTGTCTCAACAGTTATGTCGAACCTCGGGCTTGAGCAATATTTGTCCACGCTTGATCTGGATTTAATCCGCACCCAGGTTGGCGATCGCTATGTGGTCGAAGCGATGAGAGCGGGAAATTATAATATTGGCGGTGAGCAATCGGGTCATATTGTTCTGACAGATTACTCAACGACTGGTGATGGTTTGATTGCCGCCTTGCAGGTTTTGGGTGTTGTGGCTGAAAGCAATAAGCCTGTAAGTGAGGTGTGCGGTTTGTTTGAAACCGTGCCGCAAATTCTTGAGAATGTCCGCTATAAGGGCGGTCGGCCGCTTGAGCATAAACAGGTTGTTGCTGCCATCACTGACGGTGAGGCCCGCCTGGGTGAAACTGGGCGATTGGTGATTAGGCCTTCGGGCACGGAACCATTGATCCGCGTGATGGCTGAAGGCCGAGATAATGTGCTCGTTCGCCAAGTGGTTGGCGATATTGTGGCCGCTGTTGAAGAGGTGGCGGCTTAGGGCTCACTGTTGTCTTCGAAACCCGATCTCGCTAATTGCCACGCCGAGCAAAATAAAACCAAACCCGAAAAGGACCTCCAGTGCCAGTCTCTCTCCAAGGGCTATGGCGCCCAAAAGCACAGCAAAGGCGGGGATGAGGTAGTTCACGAAAGATACGAAGCTTGCTCCTGCGTGTTCCAGCAAACGGTAGAGCAGTATCGAGGCTATAGCGCTTGCAAAAATCCCCAGCATTATAACGGCAATCCAAGATGCTGGTGAGCCTTGCCATAATTTTTCTGGGGTGCTGATCAATGCATAGGGTACGACCAGGAGGCATGATGCCAAACTTACGTAAGCTGACCGGCCAATGACGGTCATTTGTGGTGCACGTCTTGTTGTGACCGCGTGAAGTGCATAAGAAAACGCGCCGAGCAAGACAGCCATCTGGCCCCAAAAAGCCATACCCTGATTTTGTATTGAGAGAAGTTTAGCTGGGCCAATCATGAAAATTGCGCCCACGAAGCCTATAATAACCCCAGCCAGTTTAAGCCAGCCCATACGTTCGTCGGGCAACAGCAAATGAGCCAGGATCGTAATTACCAAAGGGATGGTGGCAATTAAAATGCCTCCCAAGCCCGATTCGATATATTGCAGGCCCCAGGCGATTGCAAAAAAGGGCAGGACGAACCCAGTGATCGAAAGCCAGAATATGCTTGGCCACAATGTATATTCGGGGAAAACCTCCCCTTTAGCGTAAGCAAATGGCACGAGAATGAGTGTGGCAGTTATTTGCCGTATTGCCACAACCCATTCGGGCGATATTGTTTCAACGCTTATCTTTGTTAAGGCAAAAGATGAACCCCAGCAAACCACGAGAACGCCTAATAATACCCAGGAGATCCAAGTGCGTTTTAAGCTTTTTGAAATTCCCGGGTCAGTGGAAAGGGGCAAGAAAGCGCTCCAGATGATTGAGGTGGTGACAACGAACCCTATATCAACGCCGCCAAAGCTGTTAGCAATCTCTCACAATCATTTGACGTATTGTACTGGTGCGGTGTGACCCGCAGGCTATTTTTGCGTACAAGCCATGCCTTCGTTTTCAGACAGTGTAAACTCCCATCTATATGGCTGGGCCGGGCATTGTTGTGGGCAAGTATTAAGGATAATGCTCGCTTAAAAGAATTTTTCTGAGTTAAACCCCCCTTAATTATTTTAGTTAATAAATGTAGCGAAGTGAGTGTCTTAGGGCATTTTCCTAAGAGACCTTTGAGTTTTGTTAAGTCCTGCAATCCGCCGGGAGGGGTTTGGTTAAACACCGGGATTAGTTGTTGGGATGTGTTTGTGCTTGGTTTGCTGTTTGCAGCTAAGACAGTTGTTTACGGAGTAAGTTTATGAGTAAGCGTTTAAGTTTGATGACCGGCTGTGCCTTTGCAGCCATGATGGCCGCAGGACAAGCCGTCGGTGCTGATTTGCCGCCCCCACCTGCAATGGCTCCACCCCCACCCCCAGAAGTTGTAGATACAGGCTCATGCCTGTACGGCCGTGCTGATGGCGGCTATGCAATTCACAATCGTCCCAAAGTGTTTAAAAACAGCGGCGGCGGTTATAATGAGGCGATCGGTGAAGAATTTGACGATAGTTACACGATCGATGTTGGTGTTGGGTGTAACTTCAACAATTATTTGCGCGGCGACATAACTGTTGGATATCGTGGTGCGACAGAGGCTACTGATGATTTCGGTAGTCTGTCTGCAGAAGTTTCTTCTTATACGGCCATGGTCAATGGCTATTTTGACATCGGCCATTTTGGCGGTGTTACACCCTATGTCGGTGTCGGTATCGGTATTGCTCATAACAAGTTGAAAAATGTCGATCTTCCGGCAGGTCAGCAAGGGGGTAGCGATACCAGGTTTGCCTGGGCTTTGCATGCCGGTGCCAGTGTTCAATTGACCGAACGCATGGCACTTGATGCAAGTTACCGTTATATCGACCTTGGCAAGGTTCAAGGCGATAGTGCCGTTGATCCGGTTAATGTTGAAGATATTACGTCGCATGATGTGCGCATTGGTTTGCGGATTAACTTTGACGACTAATCTCACAAGATAAAGATTTATTGCCTGGCAATAAGCTGCTTGCACATTAAGGCCATCGCTGGATATCCTGGCGGTGGCTTTATTGTTTTGCGCTCAAGCGCCTATCTTGCATGGTTGTCCATATGACTCATCTGACTTCACTTTTTTTTGAATAGTGGTTCTCTGGAAATGGCCAAATTTCGTGGCTATTTAGATACAGAAGCCTTTAAATTTGATGCAGAGGCCTTGAAATTGCCATTTTAATTGTGAAAATATAGCATTAAAGATTGCTCACATTTTTGAGTTAACATATAAACTACATAATCTTCTTGGTTCCCATATGCAGTTGGGTTTTGAAAGCTGTTCGTAGTTAAAAAGGTTAAATGGTATGTTGAAATCAAAGTTTTTTAAAATGTCCGCTGTTGCCGGGTTTGTGATTGCCGCAAGCTCTGCGTTCGCGGCCGATCTCCCGCCGCAACGGGGTCCAGCTGTTGCGCCGCCGGTGGTTCACACACCAGCCCCGCAGCCGTCACAATGGTATTTTCGTGGTGATTTAGGCATCAGCTTTAGCGATGCCGACGAACAACCGTCATCAAAAGAGGCTTTTGCCGCGGGTGCTGGTATTGGTTATTATTTCACTCCAAATTTCCGTGGTGATATTACCTTTGACGGTGCGTTTGATTATAATTTCGGCAATGGTGTTGACAGCTATGCTGTGCTCGCCAATTTATATGCGGACTTCTCAATGGGCTCAGCTATGAAACCTTATTTAGGTGCCGGCATTGGTTGGGGTGAAGTGAAGGGCAATGGGTTCAAGGATGATGGGCTCGCACTTTCCGGCATGGCAGGTATAAGCTATGGCTTTACCCCGAATGTCGATTTGGATGTGGGCTATAAACTTCTCTATACAGATCTGAGCGCAGGCAAAACGGGCGGTGTGAGCTATTGGATGGATCACATGGTTCGGGCCGGGGTACGGGTGAACTTCTAGGGTTTGCCACAACGATCATAAGAAATTTGAAACGGCGAGGCCAAAAGCCTCGCCGTTTTTTATTTGTCTGCGTGACAAACTGACCATTGACGCGGGCTGCGTGATCACATATATCCGCCAGTGGGACACCCCTCCCCAACGAGGGGCAACTATCTGCGAGGGTAGATATATGACTGCTTTAGAACAACCGGCGCAAAAGCCGGCAATTCCACATTTCTCTTCTGGTCCATGTGCAAAAATTCCAGGTTGGTCGCTTGATCAGCTCAATGATGCGTGTCTGGGCCGTTCCCACCGCTCGAAGCCCGGTAAGGCCAAACTTAAACTTGCGATAGACCAAACCCGCGAGCTGCTTGGCGTGCCTGAAGGGTATAAAATCGGTATTGTGCCGGCCTCCGATACGGGTGCTGTTGAAATGGCGCTGTGGTCTTTATTGGGGCAGCGCGGCGTTGACGTTTTGGCCTGGGAAAGTTTCGGTACGGGCTGGGCCACAGACATTGTCAAACAGCTTAAACTTGATGATGTGCGTCTGATTGATTCAGCTTATGGCAAGTTGCCGGATTTGACCCAGGTTGATTTCAACAGGGATGTGATTTTCACCTGGAACGGCACGACCTCAGGCGTGCGTGTGCCAAATGCCGATTGGATTGCAGCCGACAGGGCAGGGCTTACCATTTGTGATGCCACGTCTGCCGCCTTTGCCCAGGCGCTTGATTTTTCCAAACTCGATGTTGTGACGTTTTCCTGGCAGAAGGTTCTGGGCGGGGAAGCAGCCCATGGCATGTTGATCTTAAGCCCACGTGCGGTTGCGCGGCTTGAGAGCTACACACCGCCATGGCCGCTGCCAAAATTATTCCGCATGACCAAGGCTGGCAAATTAAACGAGAGCATTTTTGAAGGGGCGACCATCAACACACCCTCAATGCTGTGCGTTGAAGATTATTTGCAAGCGCTTAGGTGGGCTAAATCCGCAGGCGGGCTTGAAGGCCTGATAGCCCGGGCAGATGGCAATGCTGCCGCCATCTCAAAATGGGTTGAAGCGCGCGATTGGGCCGCGTTTCTGGCTGATGTGCCGGAAACCAGATCAAACACCTCTGTGTGCCTGACAATCGGCGGACCTCAGGTTGAAGCTTTGAGCGATGAAGATCGTGCCAAGGTGCCCAAAGCGATGGCGTCATTGTTGGATGCGCAAGGCGTTGCGCATGATATCGGCGCGTATCGCGATGCGCCGCCAGGATTGCGCATTTGGGCCGGTGCCACAATTGAGCTTGCTGATTTGCAATCTCTTTTGCCGTGGCTCGACTGGGCGTTTGAGCAGGCTTTGCAAGACATTTCCCAGATTTAAAACACAAGAGTTTAAACAATTACAAATGTAAGGAGTGGGACAATGACAGCCCCCCGCGTTTTAATTTCAGACAAGATGAGCCCCCGGGCCGAACAGATTTTTAAAGACCACAAAATAGATGTGGATGTTGTAACCGGGCTTGACCGTGATGAGCTGATCAAGATCATCGGCAAATATGACGGTCTTGCCGTGCGCTCTGCAACGAAAGTGACCGAAAAAGTTTTGGCCGCTGCAGACAATCTCAAAGTTATCGGCCGGGCGGGTATCGGGGTTGATAATATTGACTTGCCCCAAGCGACCGCCAAGGGCGTGATTGTGATGAACACGCCGTTTGGCAATTCCATCACGACAGCCGAACATGCCATCTCCCTGATGCTGGCATTGGCGCGGCAAATTCCGGCAGCGGACGCCTCCACGCAAGCTGGCAAATGGGAAAAAAGCCGTTTCATGGGGGTTGAGATCACCTCCAAAACGCTGGGCATTATCGGCTGTGGTAATATTGGATCGATCGTGGCGGACCGTGCGTGTGGGCTTAAAATGAAAGTGATCGCGTTTGATCCGTTCCTAAGCCAGGAACGCGCCATTGATCTGGGCGTTGAAAAAGTTGAACTTGATGAACTCTTGAGTCGTGCTGATTTCATATCCTTGCACACGCCGCTGACAGACAAGACCCGCGATATTCTCGATGCCAAGGCTTTGGCCAAAACCAAAAAAGGCGTGCGCATCATAAATTGCGCTCGTGGCGGATTGATCGTTGATGAAGCGCTTAAGGCGGCACTTGAAACTGGCCATGTGGCAGGTGCGGCTATTGATGTGTTTGCTGAAGAGCCTGCAACGGAAAGTATTCTGTTTGGTGTCGAAAATGTCATCTGTACACCGCATCTGGGCGCTGCCACCTCTGAAGCACAGGAAAATGTTGCCATTCAGGTGGCCGAGCAAATGTCTGATTATCTGCTCAATGGCGCTGTGACCAATGCGATCAACATGCCGTCTATCTCTGCTGAAGAGGCGCCGAAATTAACACCGTTTGTCACTCTTGCCGAGCGGTTGGGGTCGTTTGCAGGTCAGCTCACGGAAACAGGTCTAACGGGTGTTAAAATTGAATATGCCGGTGAGGTGGGCGACATGAACACAAAGGCGCTGAGTTCGGCCCTGATGGCAGGCATTCTCAAGCCCATGCTGGAGGATGTGAATATGGTGTCAGCCCCCACGCTGGCACAAGATCGCGGCATTGCCATTGAGGAGACCAGGCGGGGTCAGGACGGGGCTTATGAAACCTATATCCGTTTGACGGTTGTAACCGACCGCCAGGAACGTTCGGTTGCGGGCACTGTGTTTTCGGATGGCAAACCGCGGATCATTCAGGTTAAAGGCATTAATACGGAAGCTGAATTTTCACCGCATATGATCTACATCACCAATGAGGACAAGCCCGGACTGATTGGCGGGTTGGGCACAATCTTTGGCGAGGCAAAAGTCAATATCGCGAGCTTCTTTCTGGGCCGTGATAGGCCTGGTGGTAATGCCATTGCTATTATCCAGATTGATGATCCGGTGGGCGATGATGTTCTGGCCAAGGTTATGGCCCTGCCTCATGTGCATCAGGCTAAGTTGCTCAGCTTTTAGGTGATCCTTAGGGCGTGCGTTGTTTTGCTCGCATGCGTATCACATAGGCGTTATAGTTATGCTCCGCTTGAGTTATCAAAGCGGGAGCGCATCAAATTTCATATAAAGGCACAAGATGGCAAATGTAGTGGTTGTCGGTTCCCAATGGGGCGACGAGGGTAAGGGCAAGATTGTCGATTGGCTATCGGAGCGCGCCGATATCGTGGTGCGGTTTCAAGGCGGTCACAATGCCGGCCACACGCTGGTCATTGATGGGGTGACCTATAAGCTGTCTTTATTGCCGTCCGGTGTGGTGCGCGATGGCAAACTTGCGATTATCGGCAATGGTGTGGTGATTGATCCCTGGGCGCTGGTTAAAGAGATTGAAACCATAGAAGCGCAGGGGGTTTCGATTACGCCTGAAAAACTGCGGATTGCGGAAAATGCGACCCTGATTTTGCCGCTGCACCGCGATCTTGATCTGTTGCGGGAAAAGGCTGCGGGGGCTGGCAAAATTGGCACCACCGGACGCGGCATTGGGCCTGCTTACGAAGACAAGGTCGGCAGGCGGGCGATCCGCGTTATGGATCTGCAAAATCTCGACAGTCTCAAAGGCAAGATTGAGCGCATTCTGACCCACCACAATGCTCTAAGACGCGGGCTCAATGAGCCTGAAATTTCAGCTGAAGAACTTCATAGTCAGCTTTCTGAAATCGCGCCGAAAATGCTGCCCTTTATCGAAACGGTCTGGAGCCTGCTTGACAATGAACGCCGGGCCGGCAAGCGGATATTGTTTGAGGGTGCGCAAGGCACATTGCTTGACATTGATCATGGCACTTATCCGTTTGTTACCTCGTCCAACACGATTGCCGCCCAAGCAGCCACCGGTTCGGGCATTGGCCCTGGTGCGCTCAATTATATTTTGGGCATTACCAAAGCCTATACAACGCGGGTAGGCTCGGGGCCGTTTCCAACAGAGCTGGATGATGAAATTGGTCAGAGATTGGGCGAGCGTGGCCATGAATTCGGCACGGTCACCGGACGCTCAAGGCGTTGCGGCTGGTTTGATGCAGCGCTGGTGCGCCAGGCCATTCTCACCAGCGGCATTGATGGCATAGCGCTCACCAAGCTTGATATTCTCGATGGGTTCGATGAGTTGAAAGTGTGCACCGGCTATGAGCTTGATGGTAAAGAAATCGACCATCTGCCCGCGTCTCAAGGGGCGCAGGCACGGGTGAAACCGATTTATGAAACGCTGGAAGGCTGGAGCGAAAGCACAGCGGGTGCGCGGTCGTGGAGCGAGCTGCCGGCCCAGGCGATTAAATATATCCGCCGCGTGGAAGAACTGATCCTGACCCCGGTGGCTTTGCTTTCCACTAGCCCAGAGCGGGATGACACAATTTTGGTGCATGATCCATTTGAGGACTAAGCTTCACAACATTGTTAGCGTCACTGTTTTGAGATTGTTACATTTGGGGTGTATGTGTTGGTCAAAGCGGCAGAGATTTTATGGATAAGGACGAGCGATCATGAACATTCAGCAATCGGTTAAAGAGCGCTATGAACAGGGTGCGCAGGCACGTGAAGAGGCGCTGTGTTGTCCGGTGGATTATGATCCGCAATATCTCAAAATCATTCCTCAGGAAGTGCTGGATAAAGACTATGGCTGCGGTGATCCATCGCAATATGTCAGGCAAGGCGAGACCGTGCTTGATCTGGGATCAGGTGGCGGCAAGATTTGTTTTATTGCCTCTCAGGTTGTCGGCAAAGCGGGACAGGTGATCGGCGTTGATATGACGCCTGACATGCTGGACATGGCAAAGAAAATGCGCCTGTGGTGGCTGAAAAAATTGGCTATGACAATGTCAGCTTCAAACGCGGGCATATTGAAGACCTCAAAACTGACCTTGATCTGGTTGATGCTTATTTGAAAGACCATCCGGTCACATCAGCTGAAGAATATGAGGCCATGCAACGCCAGTTGGAAAAAGACCGTCTTGAGAAACCATTGATCGCTGATAACTCGGTTGATGTGATTGTGTCCAATTGCGTGCTTAATCTGGTGGCGGACGAACAAAAGCGCCAATTGTTTGATGAAATGTTCCGCGTGCTTAAAGTGGGCGGGCGGATTGCCATTTCCGATATTATTTCCGATGAAATCTCACCTGATCACCTTAAGAAAGACGACAAATTGTGGAGCGGGTGCATTTCAGGCGCTCTGCAGGAGGCTGAATTTCTCGTGGCTCTTGAGGACGCTGGTTTTCACGGCATTGTCGTTGACAAATATGAAAGCGAGCCTTGGCAGATTGTTGAGGGCATTGAATATCGCTCGGTCACCGTGCTCGCCTGGAAAGGTGAGGTTGGACAAGCAATCGAGAAAAACCAGGCAGTGATCTATAAAGGTCCCTTCAAACAGGTGGAAGATGAAGATGGCAATGTGTTTGAGCGCGGCGAACGGATGGCTGTGTCAGAGGCGACTTTCAAACGCATGACATCTGAGCCGTATAGTGATCAGATCGTGCCGGTTGAGCCTGCTTTGGCTGTTTTGGGAGAAGAAGAGTTTGACAACAGCTATGCACGATTGCGTTCGCCGCAAGAAACCAAAACAGGCAAAGAAAAAATTACCAGTGACCCGGCCCAAAGCTCCTGCTGTTAGTCTTAGAGAGCGCATAACCTTATCCGAAACTATCGCGATAGAAACCGATACCCACTTTTCGGGATTATGCTTTCTTAGTCGTATAACCTTATCCGAAAACCGGTTCCCACTTTTCGGGATTATGCTTTTTTAGACGCATAACCTTGTCCGAAAACCGGTCCCCACTTTTCGGGGTTATGCTGTGTTTTACACAATCGCGTATCACCCCTTGCAAGTGTGAGGCTTTGAGCGCACATTAGATGTAACACTTATTCCAAGGGGCGCTGAAGGCATCCAGCTGAGAGCGGGTACATGATCCACCCGAACCCTTAGAACCTGACCCGGGTTATTCCGGCGTAGGGATGGAACCGTTATATCCCCCGCTGGCATTCCCGAAACCGTAATTTCATATGTGCAAACATGTGGGGAGCCGAGCTTGATGAATACGTCTATCCTTTTAGCCAAATATATGGGGCCGGTAATGCTGATTGCCGGGCTGTCGTTCTTTGTGAACACAAAGCGCATGCTGGCCATTTTTGACGATTTTGTGGGCAGCCCCGCGCTGATTTTCATTGCCGGTTTCATGGCGCTTGGCCTAGGTCTGACCTTCGTGATTTTCCATAACCACTGGGTAGCAGACTGGCCCGTCATCATCACAATTTATGGCTGGCTGGCGCTTGTTGGCGGCGTGTTGCGCATTGTGTTTCCCGAAGTGGCGATAAGAATGGGCAAAACCATGGTGAGGCAGAAAAACATGCTGCTTGTGTCTGGCGCTGCCAATGTTCTGCTCGGCTGTTATTTGACATATCAGGGCTTTTTGGCCTGAAATTTTTCATGAGAAAGTTATTACAATGAATATTCATCCTTCCAAAACAGACCTGAAACGCCCGGAAGTTACAACGGGGCCGTTGCCGTCTTCCAAGAAAGTCTATGTCGCCAGCCCGGATGATCCCGACGTGCGCATAGCGATGCGTGAAATCATCCTCTGTGATGAGGCGAAAGAGCCTAATCCGCGGGTTTATGATGCATCAGGTCCTTATACCGATCTGGATATTGCCATTGATGTTGATAAAGGCCTGCCGCGGTTTCGCGAAGACTGGATTAAGGAACGTGGCGGTGTTGAGGAATATCAGGGTCGCGACATCAGGCCTGAAGATAATGGTAATGCGAAGGGCGACCATCTGGCGCGTGCTTTTAACGTCACCAGCAAACCCCTGCGCTCGACTGGCGCCAAGCCGATTACGCAATTGGAATATGCCCGTGCCGGTATCATCACCAAGGAGATGATCTATATTGCGGCTCGCGAGAATATGGGCCGTGCGCAAGCGCCTGAAGGTGCTGCCGAGCAAATAGTCCAGGGCGAAAGCTTTGGTGCTGAAATTCCTGAGCACATCACCCCTGAGTTTGTGCGCTCTGAAGTGGCTTTGGGCCGGGCGGTCATTCCGTCAAATATCAACCACCCTGAACTTGAGCCGATGATTATCGGGCGTAATTTTCTGGTCAAGATCAATGCCAATATCGGCAATTCGGCGGTCACGTCTTCGGTTGAAGAAGAGATTGATAAAATGGTGTGGGCGACCCGCTGGGGCACAGACACATTGATGGACCTTTCCACCGGCCGTAATATTCACAACACGCGAGAATGGATTATTCGCAATTCGCCGGTGCCGATCGGCACGGTACCGATTTATCAGGCGCTGGAAAAAGTCGATGGCATTGCTGAAAATCTCACGTGGGAAATCTATCGCGACACATTGGTTGAGCAATGTGAGCAGGGCGTTGATTATTTCACTATCCATGCGGGCGTGCGTCTGGGCTATATCCATCTCACGGCTGATCGGGTGACCGGCATTGTGTCGCGTGGCGGCTCGATCATGGCGAAATGGTGCTTGTATCATCACAAGGAAAGCTTCCTTTACGAGCATTTTGACGAAATCTGCGACCTGATGGCGCAATATGATGTCTCGTTCTCGCTTGGTGATGGCCTGCGCCCCGGCTCGATTGCAGATGCCAATGATGCCGCCCAATTTGCCGAACTTGAAACGCTGGGTGAGCTTACCAAGATTGCCTGGGACAAGGGCTGTCAGGTGATGATCGAAGGCCCCGGTCATGTGCCGATGCAAAAGATCAAAATCAATATGGAAAAGCAGCTGGAAGAATGTGGTGAAGCACCGTTTTACACATTAGGCCCGCTGACGACCGACATAGCACCCGGCTATGATCATATTACCAGCGCTATTGGGGCTGCCATGATCGGCTGGTTCGGCACGGCGATGTTATGTTACGTCACGCCAAAAGAGCATTTGGGCCTGCCCAATCGCGATGATGTTAAAGTGGGCGTGATCACGTATAAACTTGCAGCACATGCCGCTGACCTTGCCAAAGGGCACCCAGGTGCCCAATTGCGTGATGATGCGATTAGCCGTGCGCGGTTTGACTTTCGCTGGCTTGATCAGTTCCACCTGTCGCTTGATCCTGAAACCGCCATTGCCTATCACGATGAGACCCTGCCGAAAGATGCCCATAAAGTGGCGCATTTCTGCTCGATGTGCGGGCCTAAATTCTGCTCGATGAAAATTTCGCAAGAGGTGCGTGATTATGCGGCCACGCGGAATGATCCTGACATGAAGACAGCGCAGGAAGGCATGGCTGAAATGAGCGAGAAGTTCAAGGAACTTGGCGGCGAAGTTTATCTTGATGAGGAGACGGTGAAGTCTAATAAATCTCTCTAGTGATCCTGTTTGGCCATTTTTGGATAATCAGGCATGGGCCGGTTATAGATGAATATCCTTGTTCTATTTTTAAGGGTGGCAGGAAATGCTTTCAGATGAATTCACATTCATTTATTAAGCAAATCAATTAAAAAGTGCATTGGCTTGATTTATCAATTTTTAAGATAAGGCCTGCTATTCTGAGCTTATCTAATAGCCCAAGGAGATGTTCATGGCACAAGCTAGAGGCATAAATTTTATTTCAACAGTGATCATAGCTTCTGTTGCGAGCTTTTCGGCGGCACAGGCTGCTGATGATCATGTCGGTCCAGCGACAGCATTTGCGAAGTCTACTATTGCCAAATGGGTTAGCGATCCAATGGTGATCAAGGCTATTAAGGCGCAGAACGCTAAGAACGCGTCGATGAGCCAGGATCAAATTATCAAAGCTGATAAAAAATGGCGCAAAGAGGTTGATGCCTCTTCAAAGCCCATGATTTCTGCCATCATAAAAAACAGCGTTTCGAAGTATCTTGTGAAGAAGAAGAATGCTGCCAAAGGGACCATAACTGAAGTTTTCATCATGGATAATAAGGGTCTGAATGTTGGCCAAAGTGATGTGACATCTGATTATTGGCAGGGTGATGAAGCCAAGTGGAAGAAGACCTATCTAGTTGGCCCAAGCGCTATCTTTGTCGATGATGTTGAGCAGGATGAATCAACACAACAGATGCAGTCTCAAGTCAGCATGTCGATCAAGGATCCCAAAACGAATGCCGTAATCGGTGCGATTACCGTCGGCATTAATGTGGATGAGCTTTAAATACATATAGCCAACCTTCTTCATGAAGGTTGGCTATGTCATCTGCGGCTTGGGAGATATGAGTAGTTTGAGAGACCGCTCATGGTGCGAAAAGGGGTCAGTTTCCATCGTGTTTGAGAAACTTAAAAATTTGCGCCGGTCTGTTATCGGAAAAATGCTTTTGGCTGTTGTGTTCTCAACAGCTTTGTCTTCAGCCTTAGTATTATGGTTTAATCAGAGCTCGCAACAAAATGCGCTTATTGCGCAATATCAAGCGAGTGCTACTGAAATTACCAAGCTTTTGGCATCGAACGTTAGCGGCGGCATTCGCTGGAACAAGCCCGAGGCCATCAAAAAAGCCTATGCCTGGGTAGTTCATCATAAAGACAGTGATATCGGTGCTATTGCAGCAATTGACAAAGCAGGCGTGCAAATTACGCATGAAGCGTCTAAAGGTTTTAAAAAATTCGACCTTGTTAAAGCAGTCAAAGCGCGCGACGAAAAGGCTGGCTTGAAGACAACCGTGAGTTCCACCAGCAATCAAATTTTGGTCATCAGCCCGGCCTTGAACAAAAAAGGCAATAAGTCCTACGGGTTTTTGGCGATAGCTTGGAAGCTCGACCGAATTGACAAAGTTATGGCGGCAAGCCAGCGCACTGGCCTTATTGCAGCACTGGTGACTGTTGCTCTTACAGTTGCCCTTCTGCTGTTCTTGCTGACAACGCAAATTAGCCGGCCGCTCGTCAAAATTTCAGAGGTGATCCAAAGGCTTGCGCGTGGTGAAAGTGACGAAGAGATTCCTTATGAAACTCGCAGGGACGAAATTGGCCGGATTGCCAAGGCGCTGAGCGTGCTTAAGGACAATGAAGTTGAACGCAAGCAATTGGGTGTGCAACAAGAGGCGACGAGCGAAGAACAAAGGAAGCGCGAGCACGTTGTCAATGATCTGATTGAGAACTTTCGCACAGCTGTCAGAGAAATGTTGACCTCAGTGAGCGACAATGCCGGTCAGATGGAAGGCACGGCACGTACCCTTACCGAGATTGCTGAAAACACCTCATCACGTGCTACATCTGCATCGACCGCCTCGTCGGAGGCATCGGCGAATGTCGCAGCTGTTGCTGGCGCGTCTGAGCAATTGGCGTCATCCATCGGCGAGATTAGCGAACAGGTGAATCATTCAAGCACTGTGGTGAACAAGGCGACCGAAAAGGCCCAGTCAGCCAATGCTGAAATTGAGGGCTTGGCACAAGCTGCTCAACGCATTGGTGATGTGGTGTCACTGATCCAGGATATTGCCGAGCAGACCAATCTGCTGGCTTTAAATGCAACCATTGAAGCGGCAAGAGCCGGTGAAATGGGTAAAGGGTTTGCGGTTGTAGCCAGTGAGGTGAAGTCACTTGCTACTCAAACAGCGAAGGCTACTGAAGAAATTGCCCAACAAATATCGGCCATTCAATTGTCAACAAATCACTCTGTTGACGCGATCCAAGAGATTGCAACTGTGATGGATGAAGCGCACCAAACAACCAATGCGATTGCAAGTGCAGTGGAAGAACAAGGTGCTTCGACTTCGGAGATCAGCAGTAATATCAGGAAAGCGGCCAAGGGCACAGAAACCGTCGTTGAAAATATTGGTGAGGTGACATCATCTGTCGGTGAGACCACGAAATCAGCCAATGAAGTGTTGGAAACATCAAGCGGTGTTGCCCGCCATGCCGAACAATTACGCAAAACCGTTGATGATTTTCTCGATAAGGTTGCTGCAGCCTAATTGATTTGTTTAACGTAGCCTGCTGAGTTGGGCCACGTAAAATTCACTAAGCCGCTCTAGGTTATGAGTTCATAACCATCGCCTTTGCTCACAAGACGTTTTAATGTCTGATCCAGAGCTGCACTGATTCGATCAGGGCAGGTTAGGGAAAAGCGGCTTATGCGCGAGAAAGAACTTCGTCTCGGGGTGGTGCTCACAGGTGGTATTTCGCTGGCTGTTTATATGCACGGCGTTTCCAAGGAATTGTTGAAGCTGACGCGCGCTTCGCGCGCCTATCATGATCGCAATAGCGATGGCGGGCGTATTCCTGATCACTATGCTGATGGGGATTATACCAGCGATACGGAGCCCGTGTATTTTGAGCTGCTTAAAGCGCTTTCACCTGAGATTGATTTGCGCATCATCATTGACGTTATTGCAGGGGCATCGGCTGGGGGGATCAACGGTGTTCTGCTCGCCCGCGCCCTGGCCCATGATCTCGACCTTGAAGCTCATCGTGACATGTGGCTTAAAAATGCCGATGTCTTGCACTTGATCGACAAAAAGGCATCGGCAGGGCGCTGGGGCAAGATTTATATTGCTCCGGTCGTTAATTTTTTAATGCGTGGCCGTCTTGGGAAACTTGCGCCTGAGCCTGAAACACGGCGAAAATTACTGATCTTTTTGCGCTCGCGCTGGTTTAAGCCGCCGTTTTCAGGTGTAAATTTCAGCAAATGGTTGCTTGATGCCTGTGCCGCCATGGGGCGTGGTAAAACAGCTGATAGATCGTTATTGCCAGAAGGGCACGCGCTTGATCTGTTTGTAACGGTCACAGATTTTCACGGCCATTTTAACCGTCTGTCGTTACACAATCCGCCGGAGATTGAAGAAATTGACCATCGTCATGTGCTGTATTTCAACTATCTAAAAACACCGGGCGGGGAGCTTAAGACTGATTTCGACAAGGATAATATTCCAGGCCTTGTGTTTGCAGCCCGTGCAACATCATGTTTCCCCGGCGCTTTTCCGCCTGCCACAGTTGATGAGATGGACCGTATTCTTGCAGAGCGCGGGGAAGGCTGGCCCGGCCGTGATGTTTTTGTTGCTGACAAGCTTGCTGCGATCATGCCGGCTGGCCGCAAAGTTGAAGATATCAGGCTGATTGACGGCTCGGTGGTGTCTGACAAACCTTTTGGGGTTGCAATTGCTGCAATAATCAATCGTCCGGCCCATCGTGAGGTAAGCCGCCGCTTGTTGTTTGTGCAACCCGAAGCAAACTTGAAACAAAGCATGGATGATGCAGAGGCGCCCGGGTTTTTTCGCACGATTTTATCATCCCTTGCAGAAATTCCTCGCAATGAACCCGTCCATGATGATCTAGCAAGGGTTGAGGCCTTTAATAAGCGTATGCGATTGCTTGGCCAGGTGGTACGCCAATGCCGCCCGGTCGTGGACCCGATGGTTGATGCGATCCTGCCTTCGGGCTCAGATTTCAAGCCAACACAGGAAGGGGTTGCAGGCTGGCGGCAACAGGCCAATGAGCAGGCAGCCCAAATGTCGGGCTATGCGTTTTACGGTTATTTCAGATTGAAGAATATGACCATTACCCGCAGTTTAAAGCGTCTGACAGGTTCTCTGGGTTGGCCGGATGCGCCCAAGTTTCCAGTTGAGATGCAACCTATCTGGGCGCAAACTCTTGCCGAACTGGGCCTTGGAGCAACCGAACTTGAGGCCGTCGCTATTACAGAAGGCGGGGCTGATCCACGCGAGATTGAGTTCATCAAAACCTTTGATGTTGACTTCAGAGTGAGACGTTTGCGGTTTGTTATTCGCCATCTCAATGATTTCTATCGCTTGGCGGCTGTTGACCCGGAGCTAGGGGCTGCTACCCATCGGCTCGATGAACTTAAAACGACGCTTTATACCTTGCTTGAAGAGGCCAAGCGGCGTTGGGACCCTGAGTTTTATCCTTCCGAAATTGCTTCAGCATTGCACGTGAATGAGCCTGAGGGTTTGAAGGTGGCTCTTGCGAAAATCGGTGATGCTATGGGCCTGGCTGCTCTGGATGGGCAAATTGATGAAGTGTTTTCGGTGATGGTGCTCAACTATATCCCCAAACCACTGCGCCGGGATTTGTTTGCCGCTTATATTGGGTTTGCCTTTTTTGACGTGTTGAGCTTTCCGATGATGCAATGGGAAGATCTTGACGATTTTGAAGAAATTCTGATTGACCGGATCTCTCCAAGCGATGCGAGAGCGATTCGCACCGGTGGGGGGGGCGAGATTTTGCGGGGCACGGCGTTGCGGCGATTTGGCGGCTTTTTTAACCGCTCTTATCGCGAGAATGATTATCTTTGGGGACGGTTGAATGCTGCTGACCGGCTGGTTGATATTGTCCTTGGCGGTGTTGATGAGACCAGGGCTGTACAAGAAATTGATGCTATGGCGCTCAAGGCCAAGCTGTTTCTAGCAATCTTAGATGCCGAAGAACCTCACCTTAAAGCTGAGAGGGACCTTGTATCCGGTATCAGGCAAGAAGTGCTTGTCGCTCTTGGTGATGGCGCATAGACGACTTCATGACCATCAGAATTGATCCTGAGGTGTTGGGCATGGCTTGTGGCTAAAGGGTGTATGTCTGAAATAGGCCGTGAACTGATAAACTTCATGTGATCTCTTTAGTGGATTTTTTCTTGGCGATGACGTGCCTAAGGCGTATTGCTAGGGGCAGAAACATATATTGATACCTAGGAGGATCAGATGTCAGATTTTACAGTGCATACAAAAGAAACAGCCCCTGAGGGTTCGCAAGAAACACTTGGCAAATTGGAAGGCGCCTATGGGTTTATTCCCAATTTAGGTGGGATTATGGCGGAATCTCCAGCTATGCTGAATTCACTGTTCGCGCTTGCGATGAATTTCATGAAATCTTCTCTCACCCCAGTGGAGCAGCAATTGGTGTTGATCACGGTGAGCGCTATAAATGGCTGTGAATATTGCGTGGCGTCGCACTCAATGGCAGCTTTAAAGGCTCAGATGGATGATGCCACCTTGCAAGCGGTCCGCACAGGCGGCAGCGTGTCTGATCCCAAGCTTGAAGCTTTGCGGGTATTCACCTCGAAAATAGTTGAGAAGCGTGGCTGGCTTGACGATGCTGAAGTCGAGGCGTTTTTTGCTGCCGGCTATAACAAGCAGGCAATGCTTGACGTGATGACGGGTGTCAGCATGAAAACGCTGACGAACTACACCAATCACATGACTAAGACTGAGCTTAACCCGCAATATGAACCTCAAAGGTGGGACAAGAGCATGTATAAGGCTGCAGCCTAAGCAGCTTAATTATCAAGCTTAAATAAAAAGGGCCGCTCGTTTGGGCGGCCCTTTTTTTGTTGGGATAGGGTTGCGCTTATTCAGCAGCAGCAGACACAGCTGTATGATCGACCACTTCACCGCGGGCGGGATAGTCATTGGCAAGCACGAAATCAAGCGCTTTGACGATGTCAGCAAAATGTGGCCGGGCAAATGGCATGGTCTGCACCGTGCCAAAATAAATTGTGTTATCCGGGCGCACCAGGAAAATACCGGGCTCAGCAAACATGTCAGGTTCAACGATGCCGTTGGACGTTTTGCCCCTGCTGGTTGAAATATACAGTCCCCATTTACGGGCTGTGTCCAGATCAAGGCCATAACCGATGGTGAGCTTGTCTAATTTCCATTCTGTTTTGGCGTCTTCTGCGCGATCTTGTGGGTCACTCGACAAGGTGATCACATTGACGCCGCGTTCTTCAAAAGCACTGAGCTGGTTTTGTAATTCAGCCAGATACATGGAGCAGATCGGGCAATGGCGGCCGCGATAAACAACTACAAGTGAGAAGTTTTCCGGGCTTTGATCGGCCAGGTTCCAGGTGCCGCCGCCGACAAGGGGTACTTCGAGCGCCGGGGCTTGTTGGCGTGGGATAACAGGTGTGATGCCAGTCATAGTGTGTCTCCAAATTTTCTGTAAGTTTGAGACTAAACTAGCATGGGCACAGCTATGTGCCTAGGGTCAACTGGTTGTGACTGGTTAAGCTGGCTCTTGTGCGCTCTGTGCGGCTTGAGCTTGGACGGCTTTTTGCACTTTTTCAAAAGCACGCACCTCGATTTGGCGCACCCGTTCGCGTGAAATATCATATTCCTTGCTCAATTCCTCAAGCGTTATTGTATCTTCCTCAAGCCGACGGGCCTGGAATATACGTTTCTCGCGGTCGTTTAAGTCATCCATGGCATTGACCAGCATGGCGCGGCGCTGGTCGAGCTCTTCATTTTTGGCAAATTCGGTTTCCTGATTGGGTTCTTCAGATACCAGCCAATCGATCCACTCGCCCTCGGCATCGGCCCGCAAAGGCGCATTAAGGGATGCGTCACCGCCAAGCCTGCGGTTCATCGAGATGACATCAGCTTCAGGCACGCCTAGTTTAGAGGCGATCTGTTCCACATGTTCGTGGGTGAGGTCGCCATCTTCAAAGGCTTTGATCTGGCCTTTGATTTTGCGCAGATTGAAAAACAGTTTCTTCTGACTGGCCGTTGTGCCCATTTTAACCAGGCTCCAGGAGCGCAAGACAAATTCCTGGATAGACGCTCTGATCCACCACATGGCATAGGTTGCAAGCCTGAAGCCTTTATCGGGCTCAAACCGTTTAACGGCCTGCATGAGACCTATATTGCCTTCCGAGATCACCTCGTTGACAGGCAGGCCATAGCCGCGATAGCCCATGGCCATTTTGGCAACCAGGCGCAAATGGCTCGTTACAAGCTTGTGTGCGGCCTCGGTGTCGCCATGCTCGCGCCAGTTTTTGGCGAGCATAAATTCTTCCTGAGGTTCCAGCATAGGGAACTTGCGGATCTCTTGCATATAATGCGTAAGCCCGTTATCGCCTGACAATGTTGGTAGTGCCTTGTTTGCCATGTTATCCCCTCAAAACTATTTTTCCCCGCATAATGCGTGGATATTCGACATATAGGTGTAAATTGGCAGGATTGTAAGGGGTATAAAGATTACATCTTTGTAATCATTGAGTATTTAATGCCCCGATCAAATCCGCAAAATCCTGCGGGATAGGTGTTTCAAAGTGCATTATTTCACCGGTTTTTGGGTGTTCAAAGCCTAAGATGGCAGCGTGCAAGGCCTGGCGGCCGATTTTGGCGAGCGCTTTTTGCGCGTTTTCCGGCAAATTACGGGCACTGGCTTTAAATCCTGCGCCATATTTCCCGTCATTTAACACCGGGTGGCCAAGATGTGCCATATGCACGCGAATTTGGTGTGTGCGGCCCGTCTCCAGCTGGCATTTGACCAGGCTGAAAATCGGTTTACCCTCCTTTGGGTGGCTTGTGATCACATTAAAGTGGGTGATGGCCTGTTTGCCGCGGCTTTTCACCACGGCCATTTTTTGGCGATCTATTTGTTTGCGCGCAATTTGCGTATCAATCACACCTTTTCTTGTCGCAGGCTTGCCCCAAACCAGAGCAAGATAGCTGCGCTCAAGCTTGCCGTCGCGGCCATGGGCTGCAAATTGCTCGGCCAATGCATGATGTGCGCTATCTGTTTTGGCCACCACGATCAGACCGCTGGTGTCCTTATCAAGCCGGTGCACAATACCAGGACGCTTAACGCCGCCAATGCCAGACAGGCTGACGCCGCAATGGGCGATTAAGGCGTTTACCAGCGTGCCGGTCCAATGGCCAGGGGCGGGATGGACCACAAGCCCTGCCGGTTTGTTGATGACGATTAGCTCATCATCCTCAAAGATCACATCAAGGGGAATATTTTCGCCCTCGGGGATTGCGGATACGGCTGGTGGTATTTTAACCATTATAACGTCACCGGGTTTGACCCGGTGTTTGGGCTCCGTTATCGTGCGGTCCCCGAGAGTAACAGCACCTTGCTTGATCAAGTCCTTAAAACGCGACCGGCTGGTTTCCGGCATGGATAGGTGCAAGAACTTGTCCAGACGCTCGCCGTCGATTAAGTCATCTGCTGTAAATTCGTGAATTGTTGAGATGGGTTCGATCATGGTCAAAAAACGCGTATCAAATAAGCCAAGTGCTAAAGAAGTCCCCATGCCTGAAGTACAGACAGGGGTTCCTTTTGCTCTCAAAGCCACCGTCATCGGTCTTGGGGTGTTGTTGATTGCGGGGCTTGGGGTTGTGTTGTCCACCATAATTTACCGCACGGTCAAGTCTGACAATGGACAGCAGGCATCTCAACGGGGACAACAGAGCGATATTTCAAGACCCGTTGATCTTAAAATCGACCCTCAAAACGTTAAGTCGATCACATTGAGCGGCAACCGTGTTGCTGTTCAAACGAAGGATGAAATCATCATTGTTGATTACCGCCGCGGCCAAGTTGTGGGGCGCGTTCGGCTTAAAGGTAGCAAATGATTACAAATTGCACAGGCTTAGTTGATCGGTGGCCAGCGCATTATAGATTATAGAGCAGTTCTTAGCCCCGTTCGTCTAGTGGCCCAGGACGCCGCCTTCTCACGGCGGAAACAGGGGATCAACTCCTCTACGGGGTACCAGCTTATAGAGTGCCTCAGGTTAAAGCGGCTATTGGGCGATTTCGTTTTGCAGGGCCCGGATGCGGTCTGCAAGAGTTGGATTGCTGCCAGCCCGGGCAGACCGCTTTTTGGTGTCAGGCTTGGGGCCTTGTTTAATCTTGTTAGCGTCTTTTGCATCAATCTCTTCGGGCTGTTTTTCACCGTCTTTTGCTAATTGAGCGCTCAGTGTTGTCATCTGTTCAGATAGAGTATCAATTTTAGCAATCATCTCGGCATAAGGGTTGGCTGAGCCTTTCCATTTGGCTTTTGATTTTTCCAGTTTGCGTTTGATTTGAGATTTTTTTTGCACCACCCCGGTAAGGTCCGCCAGCAGGCGCGCGCGTTCAACTTCAAGGGCTGAAAGTTTTATCTGCGTGGTTTCAATATTTTTTACCGGCGCTGTTTTCATGCGTTGGAGCTTTTGTTCAGTGTGGCGCAGGTTAGTGCGCTGGCTTTCAAAATTTAATTTTTGTGAGCTGATCGCTGATATTTCTGCAACGAGATCTGATATCTCACGCGCCATGTCGGCCACGTCCACATCGCCCTTTTGTCTGATGTCAGTTCCACTTGCACTGATCTCTAGTGCTGGCTCAATGCGTTCGCCCGGCTGCCGGTGAAGTCCGGCCTTGCTCTCGGCGAGCTCATCGTTTTGTTGTTCAAGCTCGCGGGCTTTGGCTCTTAGTTCCGCTTCCAGAGCAGCAACCTGTTCAGAGAGCCCCAAGAGTTCTGTATCCTTATTGTCGAGCTGTTTTTTCTGCTGCTCTATGGTTGCCTTCAAGACACCTATTTGTTCCATTTTGGTGGCGATATCCAAAGCCTGGCGGGTGGATTTTTCTTTTGCTTGGCTGGCCTCAACTTCTAATTTTCGAGTGACAAGAGCATGCTCAGCCCGCAATTGATCACGGTCTGCTTGAATTTCAGCCATGGTTAGGGGCGTGCTTGCGCGTATGAGCTTTGTTGTTTTATCGACCGCGTGCCGCCACAAAGGGGGTGCGAGCAGTAAAGCAATCAATGTGGCGGTTAAAAAACCCAGCCCAATATACATCACAGTTTGAAGCATTCGCCGGCTCTTACCTTAAAATGGGTTCCAAGTTGGTTTGGCTGTGTATTTTACATATCCCATGCTTAACCCTAAGCGCAGGCCAACACCTGTACGAATAGGTGCCAGGGTTACATGTTCGTAATGCTGAAAATTCAGACCAAATCCGCCGACAATATAGGCTGAGCCTTCAAGACTTGCAAAACGATTATGCAAATCAGGTGTTGTCTTCATATTATATATTAATGTTAGCGTTCGTGCGCCATTAGCTCCAAAATCAAAGCCAAGCGAAGGGCCTTGCCAATATATTTTATGACGTCCACCGGATTTAGGATACAGCATGCCTTCGCCATAGCGCAACCCGCCGAAGAAAGCGCCGCCGCCTTCCTCCCCTACAATATAGGCATTGGGGCGGCCTTTGGATTTGAAAGCATATTCGACAATATCTGCCAATGCACCCGACGTTGTGCCGAAAAACTTATGTCCTGCATCAATGATCTCTTCTGACGAATAGGTTCCGTCTTGGGCAGTTTTTGACTGATCTGTTTGTGCTTTGGCCCAATCTGTTGGCCCGATGATGAGAAAAGCGAATAATACCAGATGGATATAAATTCTAGTTTTGTTCATGGTCTCACCCAATTAATAAAAACAATGCCGGTTATTAGCGGTTTTGCATCACAATGACAGCGTTGAAGTCGCGTGTTTCTTGAGTTTTTGCCGCCTCATTTGCGACTTGTTCATTTGTAGCGGTTACAATTAAGCCTCATATCTGATGGATTATTTTCGATATGAAAGCCAGTGTTAGCTGTCTGCATTTAGTGAGACTCTTAAGTCATGGACTCATAAACAGGATCATGATGCGTAATTGTGACAAGAATAGGTATTTTATGGCTGATTCGCAGCGAAAAATCATAAAATTACGACGCGGGCCGATTGCGTTGATTTTCTTGAACCTCCTCATGTGCAGCCTTCAAGCAGCCGAGCCTGATGTTTTTACGCGTGGAGACCCAAATCCACTTATCTGGCGCAGTATAACAACTGGCTATGCGCTCGATGGTTTCGATCCGGTTTCTTACTTTGGCGGTACGCCTGTTAAAGGATCAAAGGCATATGAATATGTTATGTCGGGGGCTGCATGGCTGTTTGCAAATAAGGGTAATCTTGAAGCTTTTCGTCATAAGCCTGAGATTTATACGCCGCAATTTGGCGGATATGATGCCTTTGCGATGTCGCTTGGAAAGGTTGTTGAACCCGATCCGATGATTTGGCATGTCGATGGCAACAGGCTTTATCTGTTTCATACACATAAAGCGAAGGCAGCCTGGCTGAACAATAATGTGTCGCTCAAGGTCTTGGCAAAAAAATATTGGCAAGGCATTGTTAAGCGTGCCCAAAAACCTCGCATTAAAAGCAATAAAAAACCTTAAATGTCCTGGCGTTCCATGATTTGTCCATGCGCTATGAAAGGTGGATTGGCAAAGTTGTCTTGCTTCTTGCCGTAGGCGAGGGGTGTTCCCTCAACAGTTAAAACGGCGCCGCCGGCGGCTGTTAAAACCGCCTGGCCTGCGGCTGTGTCCCATTCCATGGTGCGTCCAGCCCTTGGGTAAATATCGGCTTCACTTGCCGCAATCAGGCAGAATTTGAGCGACGAGCCGGCGATCAATGTGTCCTTGATGGTGTAACCGGAGATCATTTCTTGTGTTGCGGGGTCTCCATGAGAGCGGCTGGAGACCATGACCAAGCCATCATCGGGTGGTTTGCGCACCCGTAGGGGCTTGGGCGTTGCTTGTTCAAACTTATCGTTGAGGCCGAGCTGGGTCTCAAAGGCTTGGGCGGGACTTGAAGCCCAAAACATCCTGGATAATGCCGGTGCATAAACCACTCCCATGACGGGCTTGGTATTTTCAATGAGGGCTATGTTGACGGTGAATTCGCCGTTTTGTTTGATAAATTCGCGGGTGCCATCTAGTGGATCAACCAAAAAGAAGGTCTCTTCAACGTCCGGTATAATGCCTTGAGAGGCTGCCTCTTCGGAGATAACGGGAATGTCAGGGGCTGTTTTTGCAAGGGCTGCTAAAATAATTTCTTCGGCAAGGTTGTCAGCCTGGGTGACCGGGCTGTGATCTGTTTTGCGCTCAACGTGGATTTCCGTGCCGTAAATGGCCATTACGGCCTGACCTGCCTGCTGAGCCATAACAATTAGAGCGTCTATGAGATTGTCATGTTGTGAGGTCATTGAAAGGCCGGAAGGTCAGCGGATATCGAGGTCTGATGCATATTGAGCCCGATTGCTTTTTCTGTTTTGGGTTAAGTGATTCGTTTGAGCATCATTTCAGTTTCCGAGGTTAGGCCCAGCCATGGAATGTGTCGAGTTTTTTTATAAATTTCATGGTGTTACAACTAATATATACAAGGTCCCTTGGCAGGAGGCCCAGCATCGGTGTATCAGCGGGGCTCATGTGGGATTTGTCGAATAAGGTGAGAGCACGATGAGCACGGATGATAATAATTTAGACCTAGATTTAGCAGCCTTGATGTGTAGCCGGGTGTGCCACGATGTGATTAATCCTGTGGGGGCGATTATCAATGGCCTGGAAGTGCTTGATGATGAAGATGATGAGGAAATGCGCGCTATTGCGCATGATCTCATTGCGAACAGTGCAAAACAGGCTTCCGCCAAGCTGCAATTCGCCAGACTGGCTTTCGGAGCCGCTGGATCTGCGAAATCCATGATCGATTGTGGTGATGCACAAGACGTTGTGATGAATTTTTTCGATGGTGATAAGATTGATATAGATTGGCAAGTGCCCCATGAAACCAAGCCCAAAGATGAAGTTAAGCTCATGTTGGCCTTGATCTTGATTGGCCGTTCCACGATCCCCCGGGGCGGCAATATGGCTGTTATCCATGAAAATGGCGCCATAAAAGTCGTCTGTGATGGTGCCGGTGCCAAACTGCCTGAGCAAACCCCGGCGATCATGGACAATTCGTTTAAACTTGCGGGTCTCGATTCCCGCTCGATACAGCTATATTTGGCGTATAGGTTGGCTCAGGCCCTGAATTTTACGTTGGAATTTTCAGCCGATGGGGAAAAAGTCGAGCTTGTTGCACTGAACTGATGCGCGTAAACAGGCATGGTCTACAACCTTTTGTTTGTTTTGCCGATCTAATTCAACCATTTTTAACCCTTTCGCGACAAACTGGATTTTATATACACAGCGGCAGCTTTTGCTTTGGCTGAAATAACCAGTGGGATGGGTGGAATAAATGGATGATCTCTTAAGTGAGTTTCTAACGGAATCAGCTGAGAGCCTTGATGTTGTGGACGTTGAACTCGTTAAATTCGAGCAAGACCCCAATAACGAGGAAATACTCGCTAATATTTTCAGGCTCGTTCATACGATTAAAGGCACGTGTGGGTTTTTAGGTCTGCCTCGACTTGAAGCGCTGGCACATGCCGCTGAAACGCTGATGGGCAGGTTTCGCGATGGTGCGCCGGTTACCCAGGATGCCGTTTCCGTCATTTTGAGTTCACTGGATCGCATTAAAGAGATTCTGACCGAGCTTGAAAGCAATGAAGCTGAGCCTGAAGGCACGGATGACGACCTTATTTTAGAGCTTGATAAGCTTGCGGGCATCGGTGTTGCTGAAGCGTCCGATGATGAACCTGCAGCGCAGGCTAGTCCTCCTGAAGCCTCTGAGGGTGGTGCAGACGCTGATATTCAAGTTGTTGAGCGTGAGCTCAAGCCCGGTGAAGTTTCACTGGATGATTTAGAACGGGCATTTCTAGAGGCTGAAGGCCCAGAAGATATGGCACCAGCGGCAGAGCCAGAGCCAGAGCCAGAGCCTATACCAGAGGCTAAAGCTCCTGAAGCATCCCCCCCTGTAGCAGCGGATGACACTGGAAAGGGCGCTGAGGATAGTGCTGCCAAATCCGAGAAATCTGTTGCCAAACAATCCATTCGCGTCAATGTCGATACATTGGAATCTTTGATGACAATGGTCAGCGAATTGGTGCTGACGCGTAATCAATTGCTTGAAATGGTGCGCAGATTGAACGACAGCGAGTTCAAAGTGCCATTGCAGCGATTATCAAATGTTACTGCCGAGTTGCAAGAAGGTGTGATGAAAACACGTATGCAGCCGGTCGGTAATGCCTGGCAAAAACTGCCGCGCATCATTCGCGATCTTGGAAACGAGCTTGATAAGAAAATTAACCTGGTGATGAACGGTGCCGATACTGAGCTGGACCGCCAGGTGCTTGAGCTTATTAAGGATCCACTTACCCATATGGTCAGAAATTCAGCCGATCATGGCCTGGAAACAACCCAGGAGCGGATTGATGCGGGTAAGCCGGAAACAGGAACGGTTAATCTGAGCGCTTATCATGAGGGCGGGCATATAATCATTGAAATTGCTGATGATGGCCGTGGTTTGAACACAGAAAAAATCAAACAAAAAGTCATTGAGAATGGTCTGGCAACGGAAGCCGATCTTGAAACAATGCCGGAAGCCCAGATCCATAAATTCATAATGAGAGCGGGTTTTTCGACTGCAGAAAACGTTACCAGTGTGTCGGGCCGTGGTGTTGGCATGGATGTTGTGCGCACCAATATTGAAAAAATTGGCGGTTCGGTTGACTTGAAATCTACAACCGGCAAGGGCTCAACTTTTTTCATCAAAATTCCGCTCACGCTCGCCATTGTTTCAGCGCTTATTGTTGAAGCCAATAAACAACGGTTTGCCGTGCCACAGATTAATGTTGTTGAATTGGTGCGGGTTCAAAAGGATTCCGACCACAATATAGAAGTGATCAATGACACGCCGGTTTTGCGCTTGCGTAACAAACTGCTGCCATTGGTATCGTTGGCCAAATTGCTTGATCTTGCAGAAATGCCTGAGATTGATGAGCTGTCAGATGCGGAAGTGCTAGAAGGTGAAAGTGCTTCAGAACTTGAGGTTTTATCAGAAACGAGACCACAAGATGAAGCCTCAGAGATTGTTGAGACAGACGATGAGACTGTAGATAGCCAGGAAGTGACTGGTGAAGAAGAGCAGAAGCCTGACGAAGAGCAACAAGCAGCTGATCATGATAATGTGGTGGACTTACACGTTGCCGAAACCCCTCAAGAGCCTGAAGAGGACGTGGGGCATGAGCTTGGGAATTTCATTATCGTATCCCATGTCGGTGCGCAAACTTTCGGTATTGTTGTTGATAGTGTTTTTGACACCGAGGAAATTGTCGTTAAGCCGATGTCCCACATGTTGCGTTCTATCAACATGTTCTCCGGCAATACAATTTTAGGCGATGGCAGTGTGATTTTGATTGTCGATCCTAATGGCCTGGCTCAGGCGATTAATACCGATTTGACCGATGCCGCAGAGGATAAGGCGCAAATCATTGAAGAACAAAGGGCTGTGAGGGCCAGCGACGAAGCGATTTCGTTGCTATTGTTCCGTGCGGGTTCAGAGGAACCAAAGGCTGTGCCTTTGTCATTGGTTACACGGCTTGAAGAAATCAAGGTGGCTGATATCGAGCCCTCGAATGGGCGTGACCTTGTGCAATATCGTGGTCAGCTTATGCCGCTTATCCGTGTTGATGAGAGCCAAAGCTATCGTGAAGATGGCGATCAACCGGTGCTGGTGTTTACCGATGGTGAACGCGCCATGGGACTGGTGGTCGATGAGATCGTTGATATTGTTGACGATAAACTCAACATTGAGGTTACCTCATCGCGTGCGGGTATGATCGGTTCAGCGGTGATCCGTGAGAACGCAACAGAAGTGATTGATGTTGGTTATTACCTGCCCCAAGCCTTTGATGATTGGTTCAAAAATCAAGACCATGAATCGCAAAGCTTCGCGCAGCATTTATTGCTCATTGATGACAGTGCGTTCTTCCGCAACATGTTAACGCCTATTCTGTCAGCAGAGGGTTATGAGGTTGTGACCGTTAACTCACCCCTGGAAGCGCTGAAGCTGAAAGAAGACGGACATATGTTCGATGTGATCGTGAGTGACATTGAAATGCCGGAAATGGATGGCTTCCAATTTGCCGAGGCCATGCGAAGTGATGCGCAGTGGAGTTCAATTCCGATCATTGCACTGTCGTCTCATTGTTCGCCTGCCTCTATTGCCAAAGCACGCGCCTGCGGGTTTAAGGATTATGTAGCAAAATTTGACCGTGAAGGTTTGGTTGCTACCGTCAAACAAATATTTGAAGATGTGGGAGAAGCGGCATGAGCGATATTTTAGGAAATGATCAGCTCGATGACGAAAATACCATTGAATTTGTGACGGTTCTGATTGCAGGGCAAATGTTTGGCTTGCCGATTGCCCATGTTGAAGATGTTTTTATGTTGCAATCAATTACGGAAATTCCTCTGTCGTCTAAAGAAGTTGCAGGCGTGCTTAATTTGCGCGGCCGTATTGTTACGGCAATTGATATGCGTGCCCGGCTGAGCGTGCCGCCGCGAGAAGATGATGGCCTGCCAATGGCGGTAGGGGTTGAATTTAAAGGTGAATCTTATGGGCTGATTATTGATACGGTTGGCGAAGTTTTGCGGCTGAAAAAAGATGCAGTTGAGCAAAACCCTGCCAATCTGGACCCTCGCTGGCGTTCTGTTGCCAAAGGGATTTATCAGCTTGATGGAGACTTGATGGTTGTGCTTGATATCGATCAGGTGCTTGAGGCGTTGGTGGAGTCTATGGCCGCTTGAGGGAAGAGTTTGTTTCGCTCCGGCGGGTATATACATGTGATGGAGAGTAGTGATGAAAGAATGTTTAGTCGTTGACGACAGCAGTGTGATTCGAAGAGTTGCGCGTGGTATCTTAGAAGAGCTTAATTTCGAGATTGAAGAAGCTGGCGACGGTGAGCAAGCGCTAAACCAGTGCCGGGATCATATGCCTGACGCCATCTTGCTGGATTGGAATATGCCGGTGATGGATGGCTTGGATTTTCTCAAGGCACTTAGGGAAGAAGAGGGTGGCGACAAACCGGTGGTTGTTTTCTGTACCACGGAAAATGACATTCAACATATTTCGCAGGCCATCAATGCCGGCGCGAATGAATATATTATGAAGCCGTTTGACCGCGAAATTATTGAAACCAAGTTCCAAGAAGTTGGACTGATATAAATATTTCAGTTCTAGAAAGTATTGTTCTTAAGCATGTCTAGCATTGCAGCTAACGCAAGTTTGCCTTCTCAAGAAAATATCCGCGTTATGGTGGTTGATGACAGTGTTGTCATCCGTGGCCTGGTGTCGCGTTGGCTGGGCGAAGAAGATGGGATTGAGATTGCTGCCAAACATTCCAATGGCCTTAAAGCCGTAAATGATATTGTGAACTGTGACCCCGATGTGGTCATACTTGATATCGAAATGCCGGAAATGGATGGCATGACGGCATTGGAGAAAATGATGAAGCTCAAGCCTGAGCTCATCGTGATCATGGCCTCAACTTTAACGCGGCGCAATGCGGAAATCAGCTTGAAAGCCCTGCAATTAGGGGCTTCTGATTATATTCCCAAACCGGAAGGCAACCGTGGTGTTACGACCAGTCAGGACTTTCGCCGGGAAATCGTTGATAAGGTTCGCGCGCTCGGTGCCCAGGTTTTACGCAAGAGAAACCGTGTTTCAGCACCAAAACCAGCTCCTGCCCCCACTCCAGTGCCATCGCCGACATCTGCGCCTGCACCATCATCTGCAAAACCTGCGGTTGAGCCTGCTGTTGTTAGTGATAGTTCCAGCGCTCTTGAATTGCGGCCAATTTCTGCTGGAATTCCCCGTCTGCTGGCAATCGGCAGTTCAACGGGTGGTCCGCAGGCTCTTGCTAAAGTGATGGAGAAAATCGCGCCTAAAATTGACCGTGTACCGGTTGTTATTACCCAACATATGCCACCGACATTTACAGCCATTCTGGCTGAGCATCTTGGTCGCACAACGGGGAAAGTAACCAAGGAAGCAGAAGACGGCGAAGAGATCCTCCCAAATCATATTTATGTGGCGCCGGGCGCAAAACATCTCATTTTGGAAGAAAGAGACGGCTCAGTTTTTGCGAAATTGACGGACGATCCGCCAGTTAATTTTTGTAAGCCGGCCGTGGACCCAATGTTTAAAAGCATTGTTGAAGTATACAAGAGTGCTGTGCTGGGCGTTATTTTAACCGGTATGGGCCATGATGGCCGCGAGGGGGCCCGCGCTATTGTTAATGCGGGTGGTAATATCATTGCACAAGATGAAGATACCAGTGTTGTTTGGGGCATGCCCGGGGCTGTGGCCGAAGCCGGGCTTTGTTCTGCTGTATTGCCGATTGATGAAATCGGTGGAAAAATTATCCAAGTTCTTGGGAGGTAGTGAGTGTGAATCCGTCTGATTACAAATATGTTCAAGAGTATGTCAAAGAGCAGTCGGGCATCGTCTTGTCAGAGGGCAAAGAATATTTGCTTGAAAGCCGTTTGTCGCCATTGGTGCGCAATACTGATGGTATGAGCTCGATTGATGACCTTATTCAAGCGATGCGTGATCCGGCCAACCAGCACCTGCGCGATATGGTGGTTGAGGCTATGACCACGAACGAATCATTCTTCTTTAGAGATAAGACGCCCTTTAATCATTTTAATGAGATTATGGCACCTGCGATGCTCGAAGGCCGGGATGCCCAAAAGCGGTTGCGCATATGGTGTGCAGCAGCCTCATCGGGGCAGGAACCTTATTCGCTGGGCATGTGCATTAAAGAAATGGCGGATAAATTTGCCAATTGGCAGATAGACATTTTGGGCACTGATCTGAGCCTGGAGATACTGGAAAAAGCCAAATCGGGCATGTATAGCCAGTTTGAAGTTCAACGCGGCTTACCAATTCAGATGCTGATGAAATATTTTACGCAATTGGGCGAAAGCTGGCAGGTAAATGCCGAGCTGCGTGGCATGGTTGATTATAAGGCTAATAATTTATTGAAGGATTTTTCTTCGTATGGAAAATTTGACATTATCTTTTGCCGTAATGTTTTGATTTATTTTGATGAAGAAACCAAGCGCGATATCCTTGCCCGTCTTGCCAAACAATTGGAGCCCGATGGTTTCCTTATTCTGGGCGCTGCTGAGACAGTGATTGGCCTGAGCGATACATTCACACGGTTCCCAAATAAAGCCGGGTTATATGTCATTGATTCTAAAGGTGCCGAAGCGGTTGTTCCTGTAGCAGCCGTGACAGGTATGGCTGGATAATATCTGCTGATTAATTTTAGCTGTTAAAACAAAAACCCCCAGGAAGATAATTCCCGGGGGTTTTTTGTATTGGGCTGGTTGTTGATTATTAAGCTTTTTGCTGTTGCATAATCTTATCCGAAACTATCCTAGGATAGAAACCGGTTCCCACTTTTCGGGATTATGCAGATTCGCGCATTGGCTCGGCATCCTCCGCCAAGTCACGCAACACATAACCTCGTCCCCAAACCGTTTCGATGTAGTGTTCGCCCTCTGTGGCTGCGGCAAGTTTTTTGCGCAGCTTGCAGATAAACACGTCGATAATTTTCAATTCAGGCTCATCCATGCCGCCATAAAGATGGTTGAGGAACATTTCCTTCGTCAAAGTTGTTCCTTTGCGTAAGGAAAGAAGCTCAAGCATTTGATATTCTTTACCAGTTAGATGAACGCGCTGGTTTTCAATTTCAACTGTCTTGGCGTCAAGATTGACCTTAAGATTGCCGGTCGTAATGATTGATTGCGAATGGCCTTTCGAGCGCCGCACGACAGCGTGAATGCGGGCCACCAGTTCGTCTTTGTGGAATGGCTTGGTCATATAGTCATCCGCGCCAAAGCCAAGGCCACGGACCTTGTTTTCAATGCCGGAAAGACCGGATAAAATTAATATTGGTGTGTTGATTTTTGCGACGCGCAAGGTTTTAAGAACTTCATACCCGCTCATATCGGGCAGGTTGAGGTCAAGCAATATGATGTCGTAATCATAAAGTTTGCCTAAATCTACGCCTTCTTCACCAAGATCAGTTGTGTAGACGTTAAATCCGTCTGATTTGAGCATAAGCTCAATACTTTGCGCTGTTGCGCTATCGTCTTCAATCAGAAGAACTCTCATGTGAAACCCCTCTTAATGTGCCCATCCTAGGCGAAGACGCCACGATATTTCCTGGCGCCTGAGTAAACCTACTGGTCATGTTCCTTAATAAAGATAAACCTCAATTGGTTAACAAAAACTAATTTTTGTAAGAAATTTAACAAGTTCTTACTAATAACGCAGAGTTCACATGAGCCATATTAAGATTGGACCGGATCGGACAGCAGGCTGCATCTTGAAAGCAACTTCCCCCGCTAAGATGCTAATTTTGTTTTAAAACTGGCCATAAGGTTTACGAACCCTTAAAGCCTTATGACACACACTATGCATAGTTTGATTGATTCGTCGCGTTTTCGCAATTTTTGATAAGGTGAAACAGCAGGTTATGAGGCCATAATTGCACGCTTTAATGAATGAAGTTTCAGCTGTTCCCGAAATAGCCTATCGCGGCCGGGTTTTAAGTGTTCAAGGGCTTTTGGTTGAGGTCTGTGGACCCGTTCATGCCATGAGCATCGGCTCGCGCCTCACGATACTCGTTAGCGGGGGCCGCGAGACACAATGTGAAGTGGTCGGCTTTCGCGATGATCGCGTTTTGTGCATGCCGTTCGGCCCGCTTGACGGGGTGCGGATGGGCTGTGAAGTTGTCTTGGGCGTGGACCAGTCGATCGTTCATCCAACCTCAGCCTGGCTTGGCCGGGTGATCAACGCCATGGGCGAGCCGATTGACGGCAAAGGCCCGTTGCCCAAAGGCTTTGTGGGTTATAATTTACGTGAAACGCCACCTTCAGCACATAAACGTTCGCGCGTAGGCGGCCCGGTTGATCTGGGTGTGCGCGCGCTCAACACCTTCATTACGTGTTGCAAGGGCCAGCGCATGGGCATTTTTGCAGGCTCGGGCGTTGGTAAATCAGTTCTCATGTCCATGTTGGCGCGCAACACGGCGTGCGATGTGTCGATTATCGGCCTGATTGGCGAGCGAGGCCGCGAAGTGCAGGAATTCATCCAGGACGATCTAGGCATTGAGGGGCTGAAACGCTCTGTGGTGATTGTCGCAACCTCCGATGAAACCGCCCTGATGCGCCGCCAAGCAGCTTATCTTACTTTGACCATGGCCGAATATTTCCGCGACATGGACAAGGATGTGTTGTGCCTGATGGATTCGGTCACACGCTTTGCCACCGCCCAGCGTGAAATCGGCCTTGCCGGTGGCGAGCCACCCGCCAGCAAGGGCTATACGCCGACCGTATTTTCCGAGCTGCCCAAATTGCTGGAGCGCGCGGGCCCCGGCGTTGGTGTGGGCTCGATTACCGGCCTGTTCACTGTGCTTGTAGAGGGCGATGATCACAACGAGCCGGTGGCAGATGCCGTGCGCTCAATTCTCGATGGCCATATTGTCATGGAACGTGGCATTGCCGAGCGCGGGCGCTATCCGGCCATCAACGTGCTCAAATCAGTCTCGCGCACCATGCCAGATTGTGTGTTGCCAGATGCCCTGCCGGTGGTCACACGGGCCAGGCAATTGCTTGCGACATATTCCGACATGGAAGAACTTATTCGCATCGGGGCGTATCGGCCCGGTGCAGATGCGCAAATTGACGAAGCTATTCATTATCAGGCCCTGCTTGAGGAATTCCTCAATCAAACCAAGCAGGACTTAACATCAATTGAGGATGGCTATGCCCAATTAAGCTCTTTGTTAACCCCTGTTGAGCCACAATCGGACACAGAAGAAACGCAGGGGATACCATCATGAGATCACGTGAGTCTCTCATTCGCCTAAACCGCTTTCAGGTTGACGAAAAACGCCGCAAGGTTGCCGAAATAGAAACCATGATGGCCGATTTTCTGCGCAAGGAAGCTGAACTTGATCAGCAGATCGAGGCTGAACAGCAGCGCTCGGGCGTCACAGACGTCAACCACTATGCCTATCCAACGTTTGCCAAGGCCGCCCTTGGCCGCAAGGAAAACCTGTCCGCCTCCATCGAAGGCCTGAAACTGCAACTGGAAGACGCCAAGAACGATCTGGCCGAAGCCTATGCCGAGCTTAAAAAATACGAGCTGCTGCAGGAAAAAGAACGCGACCGGCAGCAAAAAGAGCTGTCAGCCAAGGAACAGGCGGATATGGACGAGGTGGCGCTTAATATGTTTCGCCGCGGTGAGGCGAGTAGTTAGGGGCTTTTCCGGCCTATCTTCGGCTCAAGATGTAATTTGAGAAAACGATCTATCCCGCTTGTGTAGAGCGCACCGGACGTTAAAAATCCGTCATTGTGATTGCCGAAAATCTCCAAAAACATTTTTGGGTTACGCGCTTGTTTAAACAGCGCTTGACCATGCGCATAAGGGATTATCTCATCCTCGCGGGAGTGGATAAGTAATACCGGGCTTTTAATCTTTGCCAGTGCAGCGCTGGTATCAAATTTGATCCATGTTAATAGCCTGGCTGGATATATCCGATAGATCTCCTGCGCCATTTTTGCGACTGACAAAAACGCGGTTTCTAAAATCAACGCGCGCGGTTTGTTTTTGGTGGCAAGATTGGCTGCAACAGCCGCACCCAATGACCGGCCAAACACAATGATATTGCCGGATGACAGCCCGCGTTTTTCAACCAGATAGTCCCACGCTGCCTGGGCGTCGGTGTAAGTGCCGTGCTCCGATGGCGTGCCGGTGCTGTTGCCATAGCCGCGATAGTCAAAAATCAGCACTGATAGTCCAAGCTTATTGAAGAGCCGTATCGAATGGATGCGGTTGGAAATGTTACCGGCGTTGCCATGACAAAACAAAATTGTGCCACGCGCATTTTTGGCAGGCACAAACCAGGCGTCAAGCTGCTCACCATCCGGCGTTTTGAGCGTCAGGCTTTCATACTCGAGCCCAACTGTTGCCGGCGTGCCGAGGCTGGCCCGGGTTGGCAGGAAAATTAATTTGTTCTGGAATGCCCATAATAAAACCCCGCCCACGAGATAAAGGCCGATTGCTAAGTAGAAAAACCACAGCAGTTTAGACAAGGATATGCCTCCCTTTTGTAGCGCAACGCTGATGCCATAGTGCCTGTTCAAGTTTAGATGGGGGTTTTTCTTTGGGAAAACCAGAGGGGTTTAAAATTGGAATAAGGAATGACACACCCTTGTCGTCATCACCCGGCTTGACCGGGTGATCCAGTAAACGGCAGAGCTTATTGGGTTTATGTAACGTCTGTTTGTTCAAACCAACTTCTTCATTGGTTACTGGATTACCCGGTCAAGCCGGGTAATGACGGTTGTGGGGTGGGGAATTCGCAAACTTCACAGCATTGCACATGGAGGCTCGCGTGAAGCCAAAGGCTTCACACCCGAGCCGACTGGGCGCGACTGCGCCCCGGCGCTAGCGCCGCGCCCGCGCAGGCCCGAGCGCAGCGAGGAATAGCCGTGAGCGAAATGGCCGAGGTGCGGCAGGCTAGCCCGGTGGCGTCCGGGTGGGGGGTGCGGCAGGCTCCCAGGCATCAGGCTTACCCATTGGACTGTCTAAATAGCCTAATATCCTTGAGTTCTCAAAAACCGTGCCGCAGTACATGCAACGCTTTGCATGCCTGAGATTAGCAGGTTCGAAGGCCTCATCTTTCTTGCAAATCCGCTCAATCTCACCAGCTTTTAAGTCGCGTGTTCTCCTTTTCCCGCTACATTTCTTTGGACACTCATGCATGCTGGTCTCCCGAAAATCATTCAAGGTAATGTTAGAGTAAATTCTATATAAAACACAGCGCTGACCGAGTTTCCATGGTTCGAGGTTGGGTGATTATTTCTTCTCAATTACTCTTGCTGTAAAATGTGGGTTTTCTCCGCATGAATAGCACTGGCGTGGCCCATCTCTTCTAATTTGTAGTAATTCGTTGGCAATTTTAGTGCGCCTTCTTGCGTATGCCCCAACAATTTCATCGGAAGTTAGGTCAGCACTTGCTGCCAAAGCCTTCAATAAATCCTGAATTTTATTTTCTGAAAAATAGCCTAATTTTAATTCTCTTTCATAAATTAAATTAAGGCCCTCATAACCTTCGATTTTCCATATTTTCATAACGCTTGTCATAGATCATTGCGCGATTTGCTTGTGTCGAAGCGCGCCACGAAAAGAAAGATATCCCTAAGGCAAGAGTGGCTATGATTATTGCAATCAGATCAATGTAATTTCCCATTTGATATCGCTCCTTGGACCTCATTTTGTTGAGGGGCGACTACGAAATGATAGCTGCGCCTGTTATTTTTTCTGCATGTACTTTCCTACGTCGATGAGGACTTTTTGTGTGTCCTCTTCATATTCATTGCGGATGTTTCCATCGCTATCCAATAGTCCTTTGACTGCAGGCTTTGCCACTATTGCTTTTTTGCTACGAATATCATCTGCAGGTAGGGCAAAGAAACTGTACTTTGGGAAATCCTTTTGTAATCGGCCTACATTCTCTTTGCGATTCCCATCAATAATTCCAGCCACTTTTTTGAAACCTAAATCATTGAGAATAGAGCAAATTATTGTCATGTTATCCGCTCCTCCTGCTCCCCAGCCAAAAAATTCACCTTGGGGAGTAATGCCGAGTTTTTCAAAAACACGGGGGTAAAGCAGGACATCTTCCTGCCCTTCCAAGAGAATTACGTTGTCTTCAAGAAAAAAGACTTCGCTAGCGTCAAGCCCAAGTATATGCGGATTGTTGCGGTTCGATATCAGACCCGCAATGCGTTCGCGAGTTTTTTGTTGGAGATGGTTTGCACTAATTCGAGATTTCTGCTTGACGGTACGGATAACCCCAGCACCGTTTGCTATTGCATTCCAATCGATAAAAATTGGCGAATGGGTCGTGAGAATGATTTGGCGGTCACTACTATATTCGGAAAAAACTTGCCTTAATCTACGCTGAAATTGCGGATGCAAAGATAATTCAGGCTCATCAATGATAATCACAGAATTGGGGGTCGCGTCATATAGCGCGTCTACAATGTAGAAAAGACTCAATAGACCTTCTCCTATCCCCTCGCTTGAATGAAAATTGTTCCCAGATTTGAATTTTAAATAAAAGTCTCCATGATCACTTTGTTCAATTGTCCAATCAGGTTTAATTATGAGAATCCTTTCAAGTAGTGCATTAAATTTCATAAGTCGGTCTTCATCCTCATAGAGGTGAAAAATTCTACCTGGTAAGCCCCCCATCACTTCTCGTTGATTTTGTAGCTTCTGGTAATTCTGCGCGTATCTCTCTCGATTTGTCGATGACTTACCAAAAAACGTTGGTAAGTTACGACGCGAATAGATGGCAAACGCTTCACCTTGGACCGGCGGAATAGCATAATCTGGATGGTTTGTTTGACTGCCACCTGCAGGAATTGTTGACACAGTCTTGCCGTCGCCATCTACGTTCGTAAGAGTAATTTCAATTCGGTCGCCCGCTGTCTTATTGCGTTTTCCTTCACTAAAACTTGGCGCCTCAGATTGCGTAATTGCCACTAGCGCCTCAACAACACTGGATTTGCCAGAATTATTTGGACCTAAGATGATGTTTAGACCGCTGCCGGGCTCGCCGGTTGGTTGCGAAAAATTAAATATTTGCTTCGTAGCAAAACCACGAAACCCTTTAACTGACATTTTTTTAATTGTACTTGGCACTTTTTCTAGTACTCCAAGGTTTGCTGCAAATATTTTAAAAGATTATCATGCGCTTTTTGTCAGAAGTCACCAATAGTATGTTATCGGCAAGTTATGACATGGGTTTAGACATACGGAAAACTTGGCACCTGCCGCAGCCCGCAATGCTGAGCGGGGCTAGCTTGCCGCACCTCTGCTATTTCGCTCACGGCTATTCCAAATGCTTTGCATTTGGGCCTGCGCGGGCGCGGCGCTCGCGCCGGGGCGCAGTCGCGCCCAGTCGGCTCGGGAGCGAAGCCTTTGGCTTCGCGCGAGCCTCCATGTGCCATACGGTGAGGGGGCAAGCCAAAAAACTAAAATTCTAATAGCCAGTGCCATCATTGTTAATGCCGGAAAGGTCGTGGTCTATAAACCGCTTGAAATAATTACTTCGGCGGCGCGCTTTTTTTTGATCGTTAAATTTCTGGATTTCATAAGCTTCCACTTGCCCATTCAGGGTGCTGCTATAGGAATCTGGATATGTCCGTTTGGGAACTTTCGGTCCGTATACTTCTCTTGATTGAACTCTGGGTTTTTTCTGGGCCACCGCGAAGTCAGCCACTGCTAGCGACAAGCCCGCGGCCAGCGTAATGACCAGCGTGCGACGAGAAAATACCAGATGTTTCATAACAAATACTCCAGTGTGGCGTTGGCCCTATTTGCCTCTTAATCCGGGCAGCAAATTTCTTGATGATTAGTATGCCGCTCGTCATCTTCATTTTCATCGTTGCGCTTTGGGCGACCTTTGGCAACAAAACTAATCCCCACCCTTCAAACCTCCCATATAATCTTGCCACTTTGCCTCACGGGGAAGCGTGCTCGAGACCGGCTCAACATGTGAAGCAAAGCGTGGCGTCCTGCGCCGGGTTGGTGTAACGAACCGCCCGTCCCGGGGCATGTCGGCCCAAGGCCGTCTGCGTAAGACGAGTCTTGCCAAAGCTAAGGGGCCTGAACACTATGATTCAGGCGCGTGAGGTAGAACCCTTTCGTTATATTCGCCAGCGGGCATGCGAAAACGCCACCATGGAGCGCCGATGGGTTGCTCAACTAACAGACACAAGCGGCCTTTCGGCGCTCCGTGATCCCCCGCACAGTAACTGTGACGGGAAGTTTTCTGCTGGGTGGTTGATAAATTGGCATATGCCGCACCCCGCAATACGGAGAGGGGCTAGCCTGCCGCAGCTCTGCTATTTCGCTCACGGCCGCACCGCGCTTCGCGCTGGCCTCCGCGGGGGCGGCGCATTAGCGCCGCGGGCCAGTCGGCCCTAGCCCTCGCTCCCACACTTATGTGTGTTCGCTCGTCCGCCTTTAATACGGCAACCGTTTGGATTGTTACTTCAAGAGGCTTTTGCGAGTTTCTCGGGGGCTTTTTTGTCTTTCTCGTAGGTGTCGTAGACAATGACAGGAATTTTCAGATTGCTTAGAAATTTTTCAATGAGCGGTTCAACATCGCTCCACTCCAGACCGCCAACGCCGGTTGCCAGTTTTGGCAGGGCGATTGATGTAATGCCTTGGTCCTCAATAATGGCGCACAGCTCTTTCAGCGCGCGATTGATATTATGCGTTGTTGCCTTGCCGGGATGTGCCTTGTTATCGGATGCTGGCTCCTGCGTCATTAAATTTATGATCACCCGTTCCGGACCCGCCCATAACCATGCCTGTCCGGCTTTCGGGTTTTTTTGATGGCAATAGTGGCGAAAATCCTTTGCCATTGCAGGGTGGCGTTCTCGCAACGCCAGTGCCAGCCCCTGGTTAAAGTGATCATGGGGTGCCACGCCATGGGCAATTGCCTGGGCGTTGCTCAACAAAATGTCTCCGTGAACTTTGGTAATCATCATCCAACCTCATTTATGGAATTGCTAATCACCAAATTACGCCACATGAAATATTCTGACTTTGATCTAACGCAAGTGGGAAAATTTCGTTCAAGAAACTTCGCCAATATCCATGGTTTTCGCCTGTGAAATTTTTATTGACCTTATGTTCGCTTGAACCTGTATTCTTATGCAAACAAAAGAGCTGCACAAATTTTACAGGAGTTATTATGGAGACAAGTTTCTGGCATGAAAGGTGGGATGAAAATCAAATTGGGTTCCACGAAAGCGAGCCGAACCCTTTGCTGGTCAATAATTTTCATCAGCTTTCAGTGGATAAAGGTGCGCGTGTTTTTGTGCCATTGTGCGGCAAAACGCTGGATATCGGTTGGTTGCTTGCCAATGGCTATCGCGTGGTGGGCGTTGAACTCAGCGAAACGGCCATTGAACAACTCTTCCAAGAGCTTGGCGTGGAGCCCGACATATCTGACGTTGGAAACCTGAAGCTCTATAGTGCCGCAGATATCGACATATTTGTCGGTGATATTTTTGATGTTTCCAGCGATATTCTCGGGAACATTGATGTGGTTTATGACCGGGCCGCCATGGTGGCTTTGCCTGAAGACATGCGCACTCGATATACGGTGCACCTCACCAAAATCACCAATAAAGCGCCGCAATTGCTCATTTGCTTTGAATATGACCAAAGCCAAATGGATGGGCCTCCGTTTTCAATTGATGGTGCGGAAGTGACCAAACATTATGGCCAGATTTATGATCTGACGATGCTTGAGAGCCTGGATGTGGTTGGTGGATTGAAAGGCAGATGTGCGGCGAGTGACAATGCCTGGCTGCTAAGAAACAAGTAGCACTTGGTGCACTTGTTTTTCGCTCACGGCCGCACCGCGCTACGCGCTGGCCTGCGCGGGCGCGCCCTGACCGGGCGAGGGCCAGTCGGCCCTAGTCGCAGCTTTGCTGCTCCACTTGCATAAGTGTGCTGCCTGTGGTCCAAATCAGGCAGGAATTTTGAACTGAGAGAAGGAGTAAACTCATGCCTTCATTTGATGTGGTTTCGCGCACGGACCTGGCCGAAGTTGACAATGCGCTGAACAATATGACCCGCGAAATGGAGCAGCGGTATGACTTTAAAGGATCGCACTGCACCATTGAGCGCGCCGAACAGGTTTTGACGATCAATGCGGATGATGATCTCAAGCTCAAGCAGATGCATGAGCTGTTGCAGGGCCATTTATCGCGCCGGAAGATTGACGCGGGCGTGCTGGACTATAAAGAACCGGAGCAGGCGGCCGGGCAAGCTGTGCGCCAAGTGGTGAGCGTGGCAGAGGGGATTGACCGCGAGATTGCGAAAAAACTCGTAACTGCGGTCAAGGGGTCCAAGCTTAAAGTGCAGGTCGCCATTCAAGGCGACGAGCTGCGCGTGACCGGAAAGAAACGCGATGATTTACAAGCCGCTATGCAACTTATGAAAGGCCTTGATATTGAACTGCCGCTGCAATTTGTGAATATGCGCGACTAAAAAAGGGGGGGTCTGTGTGATCAACTTTTGTGTTTTTATGGTGTCTGGCCTTGCCACGCAGGGTTTAAGAGGTCACACTATTGTGAGTGCAGGGTCAAAGCGGATGTAAATGACCCTGGGGCAAAAGATTAGGGGAGGTTGCAGATGAAAAAATTACTATTAGCGGTGGCTTTCGGGATGGTGGCAACAACAGCCATGGCCCAGGGCAAGCCAACGCCGGGGCTGAACATGGTCGAGTTTCCCGGCCACAATCATCCATTATTTCCATGCAAGGATAAAAACAAAGTTCTGAAGCGCTCACAATGCGTTGATTTCAAGGGCTATGGTGGCGTCAAGGGTCCGATTTTTGTGGAAAATTATATCATCCACTGCATGACAGGCGGCACAATGAGCAAAGGTGATCCCGTCACTTATGTGACCTGGACCGGCATTGGGCGGTGCACAACACCGGCCGAGGCCCCAGACAAGAAATAATTATCTAATGCTTTGTGAAACAAGCTCCGTTGAGTTCTGCTCTTCGGGGCTTTTTTCTATCTTGCTTTCAGTCACGATGATTTTTGTGCCCGTAGCTATGGTTTTGCCGTCAGTTGTTGCTGTTTGGGTTTCGTGATCGTCGCAGGCCAGCTTCATCCGCTTGCGGCGTTTCTTTTTTTCGGCGCGCGAATATGTGCCTTCCGCCCATTGGCGTATTTTTCCGGTGTCGATGTGGATAAACGGCGGGCCTGAGAACGGATAAAAGCCCACCCCGCCCAGCTTGAACTCAAGGGCAACTTTGCGCACTTTCTTTAGCGGTACGCCTGGAAAATGCACGTCTATTGCCTTGCCAAGAGTGTGTGGGCTGTGGGGCGCTGTTCTGCGGCCTGCTCTGCGCAATGACACATTCAGCCCCGGCGAGCGGTATCCGGAAATGATCTTAACAGTGCGTCTTGGCTTTAGTTTGTCGATCATCTCCCAGAGGAGATCTATTAATTCGAGATCAATCGGTTTGACGTTTTTGCACCGCCAATCACGCATTATGTAATTGATTTTGTTAAGAGCTTCGCCCTGATAAACGTCACCTATGCGATAGGTGACGGAGATTTTTTCCCCTGTCCATAGACTTTTAAGGGAGATCTTCCGGGGTTTAGATTTATCAGCTGCGAACGAAATTGATGTTGATGCCACAACCATGGCCAGAACTATACATATACGCCTCATGCCACTCCCTACCGCTTACTATTTTTACTTTTATGGAGCGTGCCGACATCTTGGAGCCCCCCCTGTTTATTATATTGGCGCCGCTGATTTATGGGCCTCGGCGCGTGCCCGGCTTGTTAGCTTAGAATATAATAATGCCATAACACCACAGGCTAACACCATAAAAATCATTGTGAACCGGCTATTTCCTTGTAACGAACTGGTGAGCGTGACCACAATTGCGGCTGTAGACATCTGCATGAAACCTGCCAGACCGGCGGCTGTTCCTGCCAGTTTCGGATTAATGGAGATGGCACCGGCGATGGAATTGGTCACAGCTAATCCGTTCGATAAGGTGACGAAAAAGAACGGTGCAGAAAGGCTTAGCGGTGTGAAAATACCGGCCATGACAAAGCTCAACATCAACAAAGCGCCAGCGATTGCAATGAGATTGCCTATGTCAATCAACCTGTCTGTGCCATATTTTACTGACAACCTGCCTGAAATAAAATTGCCAACCATGAAGCCTGCCGGGCCGAAAGCAAAATAAGCACCATATTCGGCAGCTGAGAGGCCAAGCATGTTGATCATTATGTGCGGGCTGCCGCTGGCGAAGGCAAAAAATGTAGAACTTGCAAAGCTGGCTGTCAGTGCATAGCCCAGAAATGGCGTTGAGCGCAGAAGCTGGCCATAATTGCCCATTTGCTCTTTGATATGCAGTGATTTGGTGCGGGTTTTATTGGTTTCCGGTAATTTTAGGGTTACGGCCAAAAGGGTTGCCAGGCAGAAAACCGTGAGGAATATAAAAATGGTTTGCCACCCAAAATTGTCAGTTAAATATCCACCAACGGTTGGAGCAATGGTTGGAGCAACAACCATGGCCATGGTGATGTAGCCTAGCATGCTGGCGGCTGAATTTTGATCTGTCATATCGCGCACAACGGCACGCGCGATGACAAATCCAGTGCATCCGCCAATGGCCTGAAGAATACGCCCGGCAATGAGTGTGATCAATGAGCCTGCAAACGCACACAGCAAAGAGCTTGCCGCATAAAGACAAAGACCTGCCAATAAAACCGGTTTGCGCCCGAACCTGTCCGACAACATTCCGGTAAACAATTGCCCGATAGCAAAAGCGATTAAATAAAGCGTGATTGTGTATTGGATTTGAACGTTTGAGACTTGAAAGGCTTGCGCAATTTTGGGAATGGAGGGCAAATAAATGTTGAAAGTCAGCTGACCAAGTGCCACGAGGGCAACCAGAATAGCAAGCAGGGTCAAACGTTTGGTGGACATGATGGCGTTGCTTTTCTGCGTGCTATTATTCCGGGGTGTTGGAAATTTTGAGGAACTATTGAACGGTCATTGGATTGAACATTAGGCCGTTAGTTTAAGTCAGGGGCAGGTCTGCTGCAAGCGATGTTGCTTTTTGATTGGGGTGGATGTGCGAATGTAGCGTTCCCGGTATAAATCTCACTCTTGGGCGTGGCGATTTCTATAGGTGCGCCGCGACTTACAGGCTTTTTGCCAATAGCCATGCATAGGGGGCAAAAATTCAATCAGCGCTGTGCGACTTGCCAATCTTATTGCGTCAAAATGTTTTTGGGTCATTAGCTCTGATGCGCTGCGCATTTCCAAATCATATCTCGGTATTTTGAGGTTGTTTTGTTTGCTGCGCTCTAAAATGTAGATCATTTCTTCGGTCGACAGCATTATACCTCCGTTGCGATTGGCACTGGCGAGCAGTTTTTCAATGGCAAGGTTATGATCGTCACAGAAAGCAATTTGCCCAAGTGAAAAAAGTTTAATTCTTAGTTGACGGTTGATGCTACCCCTGCCTTGCAACCGATTGTGATATAGATATAAAGGTGATGCAATCCCCATATCCAAGGCTGGAAATTTCTCCATAGACACATCGGCATATATCTCATTGAGACTTTTATTGACATGGCAGAAGAGTATTGCCGGATGTTTTCGAGTCAGGGCATAGCTTAGCCTTGTGGGCATCGACCCATCGCGCAAGGCTGGTTTAAGAAACGGGTAGAGGTTCAAAAAGCCTTTTAGAATGAGCTTGTCTACGATGATGCATTTGCCAGTCCGCTGGCTTTGGCGAAATTCCAACAGATCAATTTTTGTCAAACCTTCCTCAATGGATTTGTTGAGATAGGGCGAAAACGGGCTGTCGCTGTGATCAATCGGTTTGCGGGTTTTAAAAAACAATTTTGATTTTTCAAGAAAGGTTTTAAGCCTTGGGTCTTGGTCACCGGATTGAGCCTGGGCAAATGGTGTAAATATAACGCTTTGTAAGATTAAACAAACAGCCAGGATAAATAGTCTCAATGCATGCTTGAGCAGATTTTTGCCGTTTTTAGATGTGTCCATAACTTTATCCTCGCCGCTTAAGGCTCTGTTATTCTAGTGCCTTAGGATTTAGACTAAGGATATACTAGCATGCTATTTAACACTGTGGAACAAGCGGTCTCTTGCGGGAGGATTACAGACGATATTAAAGCGACTAACGCCCGAAGGCTGAATTGGGTGCGTCACGCTGAAGATTTACAGCGTAAAATTGAAGATGAAGAACGGCAGATTGAGAATTTACGCCAGCAGATTGAAAGGACTGGAGACCGGGAAAGTTTTATTGGTTTTATACGTAATTCAGAACAAGAAATTAGAAATCTTCGACGTCAGATCGCTGTGGCCGAGGATAAAGCCCGCGATGAGGAAGACACACTCAACGATCTGTTGCGCGATTGGCAGGCGAATGAATGTGATGGTTCTGTGCCGAGCTGATGCTTAAGATAGCGATGAGTTGCTAAACTTGCCCAATGGTTTTGAGTTTTGCTTGGGGGTGGATTTCGTTTTGTGAGATGACCACCGTTTGGCTGCGGAAGCGCTCTATGATTGAACGTACAAATGGCCGTGCTGCAGCGCTTGTCAGCAAGACAGGCACTTCGCCCTGAGCTGCGGCTTCTTCAAATCTTTCGCTGATGGTTGAGATAAATTCCTGCAACATGGATGGCGGCATGGCGAGTTGTTTGTTCTCATCACCGCCTAGAAGGTTTTCGGCAAATTTAAGTTCCCACTCAGCGGATAGAGCTATTAGCGGCACATAGCCTTGCGGGCCTTGATGGGCCGAGCAGATTTGGCGGGCCAGGCGGGTGCGGACATGTTCGGTCAAGGCTGCCGTGTTCTGGGTGAAGCTGGTGGCTTCAGATATGCCTTCGAGAATGGTTGGCAGGTCGCGGATGGAAATGCCCTCAGCCAGCAATAATTGCAATACATGCTGTACTCGGGGCGGGCTAAGCGCTATTTAAGGCAGACACGATTACCCATAATCCATATACAGACCCGACATCATGGCCCAACCACGAATTGCCGTTCTCGCCACTCTTGATAGCAAGGATGACGCGGCGCGTTTTGTCTGTGAGGCACTAAGCCAGGCAGGTGGTGTTCCCTGGCTTATGGACCTCTCGTTGAAGTCTCATAACATTCAGGGCGCGGATGTTACGGCCGAGGAAATTGCGCACGCTTCCGGCACAAACCTTGCGGCGCTGGCCAAAATGGACCGCGCGGGTGCGGCTCTCAGCATGATCAAGGGCGGCACAAAACTGCTTTTGGAAAAAACGCAAGCCGGCGAACTCGCCGGCGTAATCGGCATAGGCGGGGCCAATGGTTCGACGGTGTTTTGCGCCATGATGCGTGCGCTTGAACCGCTATTTCCAAAGGTTATGGTGACGCCGGTTGCCGCCACGGCTGCCGTGCAATGGTATGTGGCGGAAAGCGATATCGCAATGTTTCCGACCATCGGCGATATTGTCCTGAACCGGATCACGCGCGCGATCATTGACAATGCCGTCCACGCTGTTGTTGCCATGGCGCAAGCCTGGGACAAGCGCAAGACCATGCCTTTGGGTACCTCGCCGCTGATAGGCCTGTCTTCATTCGGAAATGTGCAAAAGGCAGTCGATGCCATTACCGCACTATTGCAGGAACGGGGCTATGAGGTGATACATTTTCACGCTTCGGGTCCCGGCGGCAGGGCACTGGAGAACCTTGCTCAGCGCGGCGAATTGCATGGCGTGATTGATCTTGTAACCTCCGAGCTTACCGATGAACTCACCGGTGGGGTATATTCGGCGGGGCCAGACAGGCTCAAGGCTGCCAGCTCAAAAGGTCTGCCGCAAGTGGTTGTGCCGGGCTGTATCGATCACACCAATTGGTGGGTTGGTGAAGCGCCGGAGCGATATGGGAACCGCGAGTTTTATCAATATAATCTCGAAATCCTGTTGATGCGCACCAACGCTGAAGAAATGGAACAGCTTGGAGAGGTTTTTGCTGAGCGTCTGAATGCAGCAAAAGGGCCAGTTACGGTGTTGATTCCCAGACGCGGCTTATCATCGCATATCGACAAGCCGACCCAGAATCTGGAAGGTCGGACCATCGGGTCCTGGGAACAGCCGGAAACCGATGCGCAATTCGCCACGGCATTGGAGAAACACCTCACCCACGGCACCGTCAAGAAGCTTGATCTGCATATCAATGATGCAGAATTTGCTAAAGCTTGTGTCGACAATTTTTTGGAACTTTTGAGCGCTGATTAATGGAAATTAAAAGTTTTACCACCGATGTTTTAATTGTGGGCGGCGGGGCGGCGGCCTCCATGGCGGCGTTTGAATGTGCCAGTGCGGGTGTTCAAGTCATCCAGGCGACCAAGGGCAGGGCGACGTCGGGCACCACAACTGTAGCGCGCGGCGGATTTGCTGCGGCCATGGGGCCGGATGACAGCCCCAAACAACATCTTGACGATATTCTCGAACATGGCGGTGAACTGATTAACACGGAACTGGCGCGGGTGTGGTGTGAAGACATTGTCGAAGTGGTCCATGACATGCGCGCCTGGGGGGCTGATTTCATCACCACAAAAGACGGTGAACTTGATCTTAAAATATTTCCCAACCACGCCCGCGCCCGAGCGGTACATCATTTCGATACGACTGGTAATATGGTGACCAAGGTGTTGTCGAAAAAACTTCGCAACGATGATGCAATCATAAAACATTCGCTCACCGCCATTGTCGATCTCATTAAACACGATGGCAAAGTGGTTGGCGCCTGGGGGGTCGATTATGCCAAAGGCGTATTGGTGGCTTATGCGGCCGATCAGGTCATTCTGGCAACCGGTGGTGGCTCGGGGTTGTTTTATGTCAATGACAATCCGCCCCAGGTGACAGGGGATGGTTATGTGCTGGGCTTTAGGGCAGGTTGCCCCTTGATTGGCATCGAGATGATTGATTTTCAGGCGATGTGCACTTCACCTGAGGAACTGTTTGGCTTTGCGCCGCATCCGACAGGCTTCATCAATGCGGGTGCTGTGTTCCGCAACCAGGAAGGCGAGGAATTCCTCAAGCGTTATTACCCGGATACGGCGGAAAAAAGTACACGTGCGCAAGTCATTCTGGCCATGGCACGGGAAATTCATGCCGGGCGTGCCGGTTTGACCGGCGGCATCTATATGGACGCCACCAAAGTGCCGCTTGCAACCATTGAACGGCAGATCCCGCATGTTTATAAAACCTGCCTGCATCGCGGGATCGACATTACCAAAACGCCGCTGGAAGTAGCTCCCGGAAGCCATACCTGGCTGGGCGGGCTTAAGATCGACATTAATGGTAAAACGCCGGTCGAAGGGCTGTGGGCGGCGGGCGAGACGGCTGGCGGCATTCACGGTGGCAATCGGATTGGCGGCTCGGCGCTGTCATCTGCCCTGGTCTATGGCAGGCGGGCCGGCAAGGCTGCGGCCGGAAATGTGAATGGGGGCACGCGCGCGCCGGTAAAACTGCCAGAAGAGGCTGTAGATTTGGTAGCAGGGCTTATGGCGCGCGATAAAGGACCGCTACAGGCTGATGTCCGGCTTAAATGCCGGATGCTGGCCCATGAAAAACTCGGCGCATTGCGGACCAGACAACAATGCGATGAGGCGCTTGAGGCTTATGGTGAGATTGAGGAAAACGAAGTTATGACGATGCGGCTGGATCCGCGCGCTTCTTCGTCGGCCAAAATGCTGGGTCAAGAGCTGGAAAGTGCCTTGGCAATTGCCAATTTGGCGCTTTTGGGCCGGTTGCTAGCAACCGCTGCGGGCAAACGCGAGGAAAGCCGGGGTGCGCATTTCAGGCTAGATTTTCCGGAAACGGATGATGACAACTGGCGGGTTACCACACGGCTCGAACAGACGGAAGGTGGCGGATTAGATTTTCACACGGATCCGGTGAAGCAGGCGTGACACCTAAAAATAAGCAGGAAGAAAGTGGTGGAACCAGACGGGCTACTGCGGTTGTCCTGCCAGGCAGGCAGACACGAGGTTTTCAAGCAGTCCTTAGGGTCCGCTTTTCATCTGATCTAAGGTTCATTGTGGTCGCATAGTCTCTAAACCTGGCCAATGGTTTTGAGTTTTGCTTGGGGGTGGATTTCGTTTTGTGAGATGACCACCGTTTGGCTGCGGAAGCGCTCTATGATTGAACGTACAAATGGCCGTGCTGCAGCGCTTGTCAGCAAGACAGGCACTTCGCCCTGAGCTGCGGCTTCTTCAAATCTTTCGCTGATGGTTGAGATAAATTCCTGCAACATGGATGGCGGCATGGCGAGTTGTTTGTTCTCATCACCGCCTAGAAGGTTTTCGGCAAATTTAAGTTCCCACTCAGCGGATAGAGCTATTAGCGGCACATAGCCTTGCGGGCCTTGATGGGCCGAGCAGATTTGGCGGGCCAGGCGGGTGCGGACATGTTCGGTCAAGGCTGCCGTGTTCTGGGTGAAGCTGGTGGCTTCAGATATGCCTTCGAGAATGGTCGGCAGGTCGCGGATGGAAATGCCTTCAGCCAGCAATGATTGCAGCACACGCTGTATGCCGGTGATGGAAATTTGCCCTGGTACGACATCTTCGAGCAGTTGTTTTTGTTCGTCAGTCAGGTTGCTCAAAAGTTTCTGTGTTTCGGCATAAGATAATAATTCAGGCAGGTTGTTCTTTAAAACTTCGGTCATATGTGTGGTGACAACGGTTGCCGGATCAACAACTGTGTAGCCCTTGAAAGCTGCTTCATCGCGCAAAGAGCCATCAATCCAGGTGGCGGGCAAACCAAATGTCGGCTCTATTGTGTGATTGCCAGGAAGGTCGACTTGTGCGCCGCGCCCATCCATGGCCATAAATTGGCCGAGATATAGCTCACCCGTGCCAGCCTCGATTTCCTTTACTTTGATGAGGTAGCTATTGCTCTCAAGTTGCATGTTGTCGAGAATGCGCACTGACGGCATAACAAAGCCCATATCAGAGGCCAATTGCCGTCTTAGCGCTTTGATTTGATGGGTCAATTGATCGTTTTCACTGTCATTTATCAGCGGCAGTAATCCATAGCCCAATTCCAGTCGCAGCTCGTCCATGTTGAGGGCAGAGGATATAGGCTCTTCTTGCGGAACTTCTTCCGCTTGTGCCTGGGCCACTTCCTGGGCTTTAACGGCGGTTTTAACTTCTTTGGCGCGGATGCCTTTCCAGGCAAACCAACTCGCCGTTCCGGCCAAGATTAAGAAAGGTGCCATGGGAATGCCCGGCAGAAGCGACAAGCCGACCATAACGAAAGCCGACATGCCCAGCGCTTTTGGGTAATGTGTTAATTGCCCGATCACCGCCTTTTCAGCGGCCCCTTCAACGCCCGCCTTGGAGACAAGCAGGCCTGCTGCTGTGGAAACGATCAAGGCCGGGATTTGGCTCACCAGACCATCGCCGATGGTCAATAAGGTGTATGCCTTGCTGGCGTCTGCCAAGCTCATATCCATTTGGGCAACGCCGACAATAATGCCGCCCACAATATTGATGAAAGTGATGATAATACCTGCAACGGCATCACCACGGACGAACTTTGAGGCACCGTCCATGGCGCCAAAAAACGAGGATTCGCCCTCCAGTTCGGCCCGTCGGGTTTTAGCTACTTCTTCATCAATCAGGCCTGCTGATAAATCAGCATCAATGGCCATTTGTTTGCCGGGCATTGCATCAAGCGTGAACCTGGCAGCCACTTCTGCAATGCGGCCCGAACCTTTGGTGATCACAACGAAATTCACCAGCACCAGGATTGAAAATACGATGATGCCAATGACGAAATTTCCCTGGGTGATGAAACTACTAAAGGCTTCAATAACCCTGCCGGCAGCACCCGTGCCTTCGTGGCCGTTGGTTAAAATTAACCGGGTTGAGGCCAGGTTGAGCGATAATCGCAGCATGGTCGCCAATAACAAGATCGTTGGAAAGGATGAAAAATCGAGGGGTTTGTGGATGAACAAACATGTCATCAAGATCAGCACGGAAAAGGTGATGGATACCGCCAGCATGAAATCAAGCATCATTGGCGGCATTGGCATCAACAAGACCACAAGAATGATCATGACGCCAAAAGCAAGAGCTAGATCGGGTTTGCGGAGCACATCGGCAAGGCTTCCAAGACCGAGACCCGGTCGGCTTGATAAGACTGCACCACCAGGCGAATTTGCCTCAGGCGGTGTTGCGCCACCTTCTGCTGTTTCCGCTATCGATGTGTCAGACATATAGCTCCATCATAACTCTTGGGCTTCATATATGTGTTTATGATGCTATTGACCGTTGCTCGCCGGGTGTTGGAATATCAACGCCTTCATCGCCGTAAATCTTGAGCTTGTTTCTCAGCGTGCGGATCGAAATCCCCAATATGTTGGCGGCGTGCGTTCTGTTGCCCAGGCAATGTTCAAGGGTTTTTAAAATCAAATCTTGCTCGACATTAGCAACTGTGCGTCCAACTAGGCTGCGGGATATGGCTTCGGCTGTTACGGCTGCTTGGGCGGCTGGCCCGCTATTGCCTGTGACCAGCATTTCATCGACACGATTACCATCTGGTGTGCGGATTGCCTCTATGCCGATTTCATCACCCGTTGTGAGCAAAACAGCTCTGTGTATGGTGTTTTCAAGTTCACGCACATTGCCCTGCCAACGATTGACCACCAATTGGCGCTTGGCTTCAGCTGAAAGCGGACAGGCCGGCATGCCGTTTGATGCGGCGTATTTGGCAATAAAATGTTCGGCCAAAATCAGAATATCGGCGGGCCGTTCTCGCAAGGGTGGGATTTTGAGATTGATTACGTTAAGCCGATATAACAAATCTTCGCGGAATGCGCCTTCGCGAACAGCGGCCGCCAGATCGCGGTTGGAGGTGGCAATGATGCGGATTGAAACGGGAACAGGCCTGGTGCCGCCAACCCGGTCAATGACACGTTCTTGAATGGCGCGCAGCAATTTTGATTGCAGTCCGACATCCATCTCACTGATTTCATCGAGCAGCAATGTACCGCCATCAGCTTCTTCAAATTTGCCGATGCGCCGGGCAATGGCGCCCGTGAAGGAGCCTTTTTCATGTCCGAATAACTCTGATTCCAGCAAGTTTTCAGGAATGGCGGCGCAATTGACGGATATGAATGGTTTATCCGCCCGGTTGGATTTGCGGTGAATGTGGCGCGCGAGCACTTCTTTACCCGTGCCGCTTTCGCCGGTCACCAGAATGCTGGCATTAGAGGCTGCAACCTGATTGGCCAAGGCAATGACTGATGCCATGGCGTCATCGCGATAGATCATGGCATGGCTTTCATCAGCCACGGCTTCTAGAACGGCTGCGATGATATCGGCATTTGGGGGCAGAGGAATATATTCCTTGGCACCTGCTCTAATCGCATTGACAGCCGCGCGGGCGTCATTTTCCACACCGCAAGCAACAACGGTGAGATGAATATGCTCGGCATCAAGTTGCCTGATCAGGCCGGCAATATCGAGAGCGACATCGACCATGAGCAGGTCGGCACCTTTGCCAGAGCGAAGCGCCTTGAGGGCGCCATCGGCGGTTTCGGCATGAATAACTTTCGCCCCGCGATCCATAGCCATTTTGGTTGCGGTGGATAATTGTCCGTTCAGTCTGCCGACGATTAACAGTCTCATGTTGCACTCCAGGCCTTCAAATAATCTGCGTTCAATATGTTTGCGACAGCGATATTATCCGCGGTCGGATTTGATGATCTCCGTCATGGTGACACCAAGCTTTTCCTCAACAATCACGACTTCACCACGCGCCACCAAACGATTGTTGACATAAATGTCGATTGCCTCACCCACTTTTCGATCCAGCTCTAAAATGTCGCCATCTTTGAGTTTCAACAAATCTTGTACCTCCATATTGGTGCGGCCCAAAACAGCGGAGATGTTGACTGGAACATCAAACACAGCCTCCAGATCTGTAGCCGTGCGCGCTTGATGATCTACTTCGTCAATGACATGCGATTCTTCTTGCGGCTCTGTGTCCTGGTCATCGGTGGTGTCAGTCAGTTCAATGTCATTATCATCTTCGTCATCATCGTTCATGCATACTCTCCTTTGCTGCAACCGGCCGGCTTAACCGTCTATATGTTCATCATCTTGTATTGGGCTTGTGTTGGCCGCATTTTCGCTTTCAGGGTTTTCAAACATTGCGCGATATTGTTTGCCTGCGGCTGTTTGAGACAGGTAATTGGTAATGATCGTGTCAATGCTTTGTGTGAGGCCCGCTGTGTCGCGTATGATTTCACCCTCCGCCCATTTTATGCTGCAATCGCTGGGGGCGAGCTCGGCTGAGCCATCTATGATGAGCTTACCGGTCATAAATTGTGCTTCCGGCATGGTATCGACCAAGGCTTTAACCTCATCAAGTCTTTCCTCATTCACCATTATGAGAAGGTGGAGGTCCTTGGGCATATGGCTTAAGGCATCCTGAATGACTGCTTCAATCTCAGTTATTGACTGGTTGGCCAATAAGGTGCTTGCAAGCTTGCGTGCTGCGGTGATAGCAAGACCGACCGCTTCACGTTTTATGGTTAAGGTGTCCTGGTCAAAAGTTTTGAGCTTGGTTGCAATCATGCTTAGAGCATCAGCTGTTTGTTTTTCTGTTTGCTCAAGAGCCGCATTGAAACCTGCTTGATAGGCTTCCTCGCGAATGGCGGCAAGGTGCTCTTCGTTCACGACAGCATCCTCGGTTGATGCTGGTGCATCAAATACCGTCTTAAACAAGAACTTCTCTGGTTGTGTTGCGGCTTCCGCCATAAGAATTGCACCTAGTATTTAATAAATAAGTTCGTCTTCGCCTTTGTTTTTCGAGATCATGATCTCGCCCTTGGCGGAGAGGTCTTTCGCGGTATTGACCATACTTGTTTGGGCTTCATCCACATCTTTCAGGCGGACAGGACCCATAACTTCAATGTCCTCTTTGAGCATTTTGCCTGCACGTTCCGACATGTTGGAGAAAAAGAAATCACGCACCGTGTCAGACGCACCCTTCATGGCAAGAGCCAATTTGTCTTTGTCGACATGGCGCAGCAAGGTTTGGACAGAGGCTGAATCAAGCTTGGCCAAATCTTCAAAGGTAAACATCAGGCTTTTAATGCGCTCGGCCGATTCACGGTCTTCCTCTTCCATAGCGGTTAAAAACCGGCCTTCGGTTTGCCGGTCAAAATTATTGAAAATATCTGCCATCATTTGATGCGCGTCCCGTCGGCTGGTTTGTGACAGGGAGGACATGAATTCCAAGCGCAGGGTCGATTCCACTTTGTCTAGAATGTCTTTTTGCACCGATTCCATACGCAGCATGCGGTCGACCACTTCAAGCGCAAATTCTTCAGGCAAAATGGATAAGATGCTTGCGGCGTGATCCGGGTTGATTTTCGATAATACAACGGACACGGTTTGGGGGTATTCGTTTTTTAGATAATTGGCGAGAATAGTCTCTTGGACGTTTGATAATTTCTCCCACATATTGCGGCCGGCAGGTCCGCGAATTTCTTCCATGATGGTATGCACCCGATCTTCGGGCAGAAATTTGACGAGCAGGCTTTCCGTGGAGGAATAATTGCCGGTGAGCGCGCCGCTCGCTGACATTTGTGAGACAAAATCGATCAACAATTGTTCCACCAACTCAACGCGGATTTTGCCGAGCCTCGACATGGCAAGCGAGATTTCCTTAACCTCATCATCGTCAAGCTGTTCCCAAATGACAGCGCCATATTCATCGCCAAGTGAGAGAAGTAAAATGGCTGCACGCTCAGGTCCATCAAGCTGATCTGGACCAGAATCGCTCGTTTCCGTCGCTGGATTTTCTGTAGCAGCCTGTACCGCTGCTAGGATATCATCGTTCATGAAGTAGCCTCTTGCAGCCATTGCCTGACAATGATGGTGGCTTCATCTGGATTGTTTACAACGATTTCGCCAGCTTTTTGGATTGAAGCTTGCTGCATCTCACCTGCCATTTGAGCGACATCCATCATGGCGGACGTTCGGTTTTCTTTTGGAGCTAACAAGGCTTTGACATCGCTCGATTGATCAATGGGCGTGCCATCAGGTGCCGTTAATTGAGGCACGTCACTGTCGGCTGATTGCCCGCTGATTTGTCCTTGGGCACTGCTGTTAGCCTCGTCGGGTGTGAGGATGCGGCGCACCAGGGGACGGATGATGAGGAGCAGCACGAGCAGCGCTATGATTAATAAAACAGCCAGTTCGGCAATTTTGAAATAATCGGTCTTGGTGAGATTTAAAAAGCCTTCTTCTGCTTGGGGCAAGGTTTCAACGGCTGGCGGCGGGGCAAATCTTATATTGGCGACTTGGACCTGATCGCCGCGATCTTTTGAAAAGCCGATGGCTGTGCGCACAAGACCGGCGATCTGGTCGAGCTGTGCTTGTGGCCTGGGGGCGTAGGTTAGTTGGTTGTTGGCACCCTGGCTGTAAATGCCGTCAACCAAAACAGCAACGGAAATTCGTTTGATGCGGCCAGCCTCAATGATTTCAGTCTTTGTGATTTTAGAGATTTCGAAATTTCGGGTCTCGTCGGTTTTGTCAGCATTTTCACTGGTTTTATTGCCATTCTTGGCATTGGTTTGCTGTGCATTGGGCAGCTCATTACCGACGGAAACAGCATTTAATTTGCCTTTTGTGGATGCGCTGGTCTGCGACCGGGTCTGGATGGAGCGTACAACCGAGCTTTCCGGGTCAAAGGTATCTGATGTTTGGGTAACGCGATTATAATTTCGCTCAGCAGTGACTTGAACGCGGGCGTTTTTCCGCCCCACAATGGAGCCAACAATTTGTTCTATCTGGGTTTTCAGTTTGAGCTCGTGGGCCGTATTGCGCTCTTCAATGGAGCTTGTCATGGTTGAGCCGTTCTCATCTCCCACACCGGTTGCCAGCAATTGGCCGGTTTGATCAACAATGGAAACCATTGAGGGTTTTAATCTGGTTACGGCAGACGAGGTAAGGTGCTGAATGGCCTTGATTTGTGATTTGTCGATCGAGCCTGATGTTCGAAGAACAATGGAGGCGGAAGGTTCGGCCTTGCCGCGGGCAAATAATTGGCGTTTTGGTAAAACCAGGTGAACGCGCGCCATACGCACTTTGTTGAGTGAGCGTATGGTGCGGGCAAGTTCCCCTTCCAAGGCGCGCAAGTGGTTGACGTTTTGAACGAAACTTGTGGCCCCTAACGTTCCGCTCTTGTCGAAAATTTCATATCCAACCGTGCTGCCCGCCGGCAAGCCATCTTCTGCAAATGTCATGCGCAAGCGCAAGACCCGTTCTTTTGGCACCCGGATTGTGGCGCCCTCGTTGCTGATTTCATAGGGGATATTCATGGTTTCAAGCTGGCGGACGATCGCACTTGAGTCGTTTATGGGAAGTTCCGAAAACAGGGCCTCCATCTGCGGTTGGGAAAAACGCATGATGAGAAAGACGAAGATGCCGACAAGTCCGGCTGCCACAGCCCCCATTGCTGCTAGTCTGGGGCCACCAAGGGTTTTGAAAAACTCAGCTATTGCATTCACGATACTTGTAATACCTCTCAGCTTTTTTGTTTTTCACAAACCACAGAGCCCGAATCCTTAACGGACTCGGACTCATTCATTCAAATATCTTTGAATTGGCCCCAGTGCCGCTGCTAGGCAAAAATTACCCAGTAAATTCTAAACAAAGTATTAACAAGCGTTCTAATTTGGAACATTTTGGGCATAACAGCGCCACGCTTGACTTGAAATGCAGGGGTAGGGCGGCAAAAATTACCTAGTGCTGTTAATGATTCATGGGTTGGGGGTGTGATACGGAGAGGGGCTAGATACGGAAAGGGGCTAGCTTGCAGAGAGTCAGCCATCTCGCTCACGGCTATTCCTCGCTTACGCTCGGGCCTGCGCGGGCGCGGCGCATAAGCGCCGAGGCGCAGTCGCGCCTAGTCCTCGCTCCCACACTTATGTGTGTTCGCTCGTCCGCCTTCAATACGGCCAGCCCATCCGTATAGCACATGGAGCAGCAAAGCTGCGACTAGGGCCGACGGGCCCTCGTGCCGGTCAGGGCGCGCCCGCGCAGGCCCAAACACGCAGTGTTTGGAATAGCCGTGAGCGAAATAGCAGAGCTGCCACTAGCTAGCCCCTATCCGGATTGTGGGGTGCGGCAAGTATCAAAATTCCCGTATTACTCACGGAGCAGCTTTAGCTGCGACTAGGGCCGACTGGCCCTCGCCCGGTCAGGGCGCGCCCGCGCAGGCCCAAATGCGCAGCATTTGGAATAGCCGTGAGCGAGATAGCAGCCTCTCTGCAAGCTAGCCCCTCTTGATTTTGCCAATAAAAAAGCGCCGGTAAATACATTACCGGCGCTTTTGTTGAGCCTGGGAACGCGACTACCCTCTTGTCATCCCAAGTCCTTGAAAACGAATATTTATGGTCGGTATTGTTGAACCCGTGTTGCGCGTAATCCTGCTAATCCGTGGCGCTCAATTGAGCGTTGCCAACTTAAAAACTCTTCAACAGTGAGCGTGTAACGTTCACAGGCCTCATCAAGACTTAAAAGACCGCCTCTGACTGCCGCCACAACCTCCGCCTTGCGGCGAATAACCCAGCGTTTGGTGCTGGTTGGTGGTAAATCTGCAATCGTTAACGGGCTGCCGTCGGGACCAATGACATAATTTACACGTGGTCGATACTGTTCGAGCATAACTCTGTAATCCACTGAACTCACTACTGGCTCATATTAGCGGGGTGGATTTAAGAAAGACCTAAAAGGCACGGTAAAATGCTACGCAAAATGCGGTTAAATATTGTGCCAAAATTGGATTCTTCGGGAAAACCTGAATATTTGTAGAGCTTTAGGCCCCATCATCTCAAATAATTAGCTTGAGATGGAGGGTTAAGGTGCGTTGCTGACGGTTTTAACAGCGGAGAATTTAATCTTTGAGCCAGAGACGGTTAATTCGGGCTCACCACCCGTCATATCAACGCTTTCAACAAAGCCAATGATCGTTGTGCCAACATTCACCTTATTGCCATTGCTGTCTTTGGCATCGATTGAAATGGTGTAGCTGCCCGCAGGAGCGGTTGTTCCGTTTGTTGTCCGGCCATCCCATTGCAGGGTTTGGGTTCCTGATATCAGGTTTGCTTGCTGGCTGAAGACGGCTTGGCCGAATTTATCTTTGATTGTGATTGTTGCATCAGACACATCTTGGTCAACCGTATAAGACCATTGAGCTTGGCCATTGACCAGGGACGTGGTGTCACCGGAGGCGGTCACAACTTTACCGATAAAACCAACAGCGGTTGTCAGTGTGTTTGCCCCGGATAGGGCGAGTAGCTTTTCTAAGTTTTCATTGGTCTTGATTGATTGTTCAACCCCTGAGAATTGCACAAGCTGGGCTGTGAATTCATTTGTATCCAATGGATCAAGCGGATTTTGGTTTTTCAGCTGTGTGGTGAGCAAGGACAAAAACGCATCAAAATTATCAGCAATGGCCGCCCTGCTGGTATCAGTTTGAGCGGCTGAATTTAGGGCTGCAAGAGCATTTATGTCCATGGTGCTAAACCTTGTTTGGGGCTGTCATGTGCCGCCATTATCATATGCGAATATCTACACTGTCGGGCGTGACATAGGCCCGGTATTGCGAGGCTTGGGCGATGTCGGTTGTGTCGTCATTGCCATTTGTATTTGCAGCATTTTGCTGCTGATTTTGTTGGTCGCTTTCGCCGTTAGGAGCCTGGTCTTTAAGCGAGAAGCTGAGTGAGTCACGATTTGCTGAAAGACCGGTGTCGTTTAGCGCCCGTTCCAGGGCACGCGCATCGCGCTGCAACAGATCAAGAGTTTCGGCACGTTCTGCTGCGATGTGGGCCGAGACCTTGCCATCTGGAGTCATTTCAAGTTTCACTTCAACCCGCCCCAGTTCAGGTGGGTCAAGCCGCACTGCAAACTTATTGATGCCCTGGCTTGCATGTTGAGCAATGTTTACCGCAATCAGATTGACGGGTATTTTAACGCCGGGCGCTATTGGCATTGTGCCGGCACTACGGGCGGCTTGAATGCTGAGTTCGGCGGTTTGTTGGGGCAAGATCTGGCCATCTTGCCCTTCTAGCGCATATAGGTTTGCCGCACTTAGCAAATTAAAGTTCAATGGCGCGGTTTTGTTCGTCGCATCACTAACGGTGGGTGTGTTTTGATTGGCCGCATTATTTGCCGGCTTGCCGAATGGTGATTTTTTCACAACAGTTCCATCAGCATTCACTTTAACAGTCTCGGAGGGGTCGTCCGTTTCGGTTTGTGAGCTATGCAAGGTGGTGCGTGTTGGTTGGCGCAGACTGATTGTCTCGGGTTGAGCTTGAGTGATTAAAACCTGGCTTTCAGCAGTATTTGCCGTGGTGCGCTGGTCTGTCTGCACTACGGTTTTAATGTGCTGAGCTTGGCTTGCGTCAGCTTTGGGTGTTGCAAGCTCATTTTGCGGAATTTGTGATGTTATCGCATCGTTTTTAGACTGTTGAGCTGGTGTTGTAATTGTCGGCTTGGCTGTGGTTTGAACTTGCTTTTCAAGCCCTTCGCCTTGCACAGCTGGAGTTACTTGTTCAACATTGGTGTTGAGACCTGTGGTTTGGGCGACTGCTTGCGGGTTTGTCCCCGCTACAGGTCTTGCGTTGTTTTGTGGTGTGATCGCCGCAGTTTTTGTCTCAGCTACAGAAGTAAGTGCCTGTGGCACCGCGCCGGTGGCTGGAATTATTTGAGAAGCCTCGGTGGTAGCTGCGCTGGGGGCCGTGTTTGGTACCGGCGTTTTGGATGTATTTTCAGTTGTGGCTTTTGGACCATCTTGTGTTGTGAGTGTGGCCAACACTTCTAATTGTTCGGTTACAATGCCGGGTGCCGGGTTATTGCTCTGCCCTTCAGCATTGTCTGCGGCCGTAAGTTCAGTTTTGACTGCGGTGGCCAAAGAGCTGGTGGTTTCTTGCGTGGTTTGTGGCAATTGTTGGGTGGTTTGATTTTGCAAAAGTGTTTCAACGGCGGCGGCGACGGTGTTTTCGTTTGCGGCGCCTTCTTTGGGAGCCGTAAAAAAACCGGAAAGGCTATTTTCTTTCAGAGCTTCCGGAATGAATTTAAGACCGCTATTTTCGCCTGCAATCTCTACCTGTTGAGCTGCAAGCAAGGTTTCAAACGCAACGCCTGTGCCCGGTGCGCCACCTGTCGGCGCACTAGGTACTTGCGTGGGGCTGGTCAGGCCTCCTGCAAGGAAATTTAAAACTGGCGCTTGATTTGACATATCTCGTGTGTCGCTCGCAATTTGTTCTGCCCTAGGAGTAGCAAAAGACGGGCCAATTGGATTTTGACAAAAAATTGTTTTAAAACAGTTGCTTATATTTTTTCATAGTGGGCAATTTTTGTATTTTCAGGGCAAGGTTGTTGCTAGGTAGGCAAAAATTACCCTATTGAGCGGTTAATCCTATCGGCAAACCTGCCTGCGCTTTGGGTGTACATTTGAGGTGGAAATGCTTATATCTCTGCGATCCTAGATGAGACCTAAATGATGATGAAATCTGCATATAACCCCGAGACGGGATTAAATAGCCTTGATCTTCCGGGAAAACCTGAAGACACCCGCGTGGTTGTTGCCATGTCGGGGGGCGTTGATTCATCTGTGGTCGCGGGCCTGCTGGCCCGCCAAGGCTATGATGTTGTGGGTGTCACCTTGCAGCTTTATGACCATGGGGCTGCTGTGCAGCGCAAAGGGGCGTGTTGTGCGGGACAGGATATTCATGATGCTCGGCGGGTGGCTGAAAGTTTAAATATTCCCCATTACGTGCTCGATTATGAAGATAGGTTCCGCCAATCTGTTATTGAGGAATTTGCCGATAGTTATCTGGCTGGCGAAACGCCTATTCCCTGCGTGCGGTGTAATCAGAGTGTGAAATTTGTCGATCTTTTGAAGATGGCGCGGGAATTGGGCGCACAAGCCCTAGCAACCGGACATTATGTTGAAAGCCGGGCAGCAGAGGTGGGGGCTGGAGCGAATACGAACCATCGCCATATGTATAGTGCGGCTGATGAAACGCGAGACCAGACCTATTTTCTGTTCACGACCACGCAAGAGCAGCTTGATTATTTAAGGTTTCCCTTAGGCGCTATGCCAAAAAGTGAAACCCGCAAGCTTGCCCGCGAGCTTGGTCTTGCAATTGCAGATAAGCCCGACAGCCAGGATATTTGTTTTGTCCCCGATGGCCGCTATGGCGATATTATCACCAAGTTGCGGCCGGAAGCAGCCGAGCCCGGCGACATTGTTGATTTAGACGGCCGCGTGTTGGGCCGGCATGATGGCATTATTCATTACACCATCGGTCAAAGGCGTGGTTTGGGCATTGCCGCAAGTGAGCCACTTTATGTGGTTAAGCTTGATGCAGAGACTGCCAAAGTGATTGTTGGACCAAGGGATGACTTGCTTACCTTTGACATTGAATTGCGTGACGTTAATTGGCTGGATGGTCTGTCGCGCGAGGCGCTTGATGGTGAAGCCCGAGAGATTTATGTGAAAATACGCTCAACCCGTCCGGCAGTACCGGCAAGCTTGAGTCTTGTGGATGAGATGGTTACAATTCGGCTGCATCAAGGAGATTACGGTGTGTCACCAGGCCAGGCCTGTGTGTTTTATGATGGACAAAAACCCGGCTCACGTGTATTGGGCGGGGGCTGGATTGCACGTGCTGATGATGGTTTAACAGGAAAAGTTGAAATAACTGTGAAAAAAACTTCTTCAAATATTGGCAATCATTCAGTATCTTTATCTGAATAATTTTTTAAACCCGGCTGTTGAAGCCTAAAACTAATATCTGTGCGGTGGGAGGTAAGTGTTTTGTCCGAAGTTGTGGTGATGGATGAAAATGCCGTCAAAAAAGCCTATGCCCGTTGGGCGCCGGTTTATGATTGGTCGTTTGGTGCGGTGGCGGAAGCTGGACGCAAATATGCCGTTGAGGCGATTAATCGCAGACAGGGCACTTTGTTGGAAGCAGGCGTTGGCACGGGCATTTCGCTGCCGGATTATGCGCCGCATCTTGAGATCACCGGGTTTGACCTAAGCCCCGAAATGCTGGCCAAGGCCCGCAGACGCGTGGTCCGAGAAAATCTTACCAATGTTAAAGACATTTTGGAGATGGATGCCTCAGAGCTTGATTTTGCTGATGGCTCGTTTGACACAGTGGTGGCAATGTATGTCATGACCGTGGTGCCGGATCCGGCCAAAGTTATGGCTGAGCTTGAGCGGGTGTGTGCCCCTGGCGGCGAGGTGATTATTGTCAATCATTTCAGCCAAACTCATGGTGTGCGTGGCTTGGTTGAAAAGACATTGGCGCCGTTTGCCACCACGCTGGGATGGCGTCCTGAATTTCCCATCGAGAATGTCACTAAGCAGACCACCAGTTTGAAATTACGCGAGCAAAGAGCGCTTAATCCGTTTGGTATCTTCACCATGCTGCGGTTTGTAAAAGATGATGAGGCTTGTGAGCAATTACTCGCGTCTTGAGCATCGAGTTGAGAAAAGTTTTAAGGCCGGTGTCACAACACCGGCCTTTTTTATTTGTGATTGAGTACTATTGCTAAGGCAGCAAGACAACCTGGCCGGTTGTGTTCCGCGCCGCCATGTCAATATGCGCCTGGGCGACATCTTCCAAAGCATATGTTTGCGGGGTGACTTTGAGCACGCCTTTAGCGATCAGGCCAAAGGCTTCCGACGACATGGTGGCGACACCATTTGGCTTGGCGGCATAATCGCGCAAGGAAGATTTGGTGAAGAACAAGGACTTTGCGTTCAATTCTGCTGGGTCAATCGGCTCTAGGGGCCCGGAGCTGTTACCGTAATTGACAAAATAACCCAAAGTGGCAAGCGAGCTCACGTTTTGTTCGTAAATATCCTTGCCAACGCTGTCGTAAACCACCTGGACGCCTTCATCATTGGTGATTTCGGCCACGCGCTTGGCAAAATCATCCGTTGAATAATTAATCACATGGTCACAGCCATTGTTCTTGGCAAGCTCGACCTTGGCGTCAGAGCCAACTGTGCCGATCACCTGAGCGCCTAAATGTTTGCCCCATTGAGACAATAATTGCCCCATGCCGCCTGCGGCTGCATGAACCAAAATCGTGTCACCTGCTTTAACAGGATAGGTTTGGCGCAGCAAATATTGCGCCGTCATGCCGCGCAACATGCAAGCTGCTGCATCTATGTCTTTAACGCCATCAGGCACTTTCACCAGAGGGGCTGAAGGAATGTTCCTGGCTTGTGAATAAGAGCCCAAATTGAAGGAATAAGCGACGCGATCACCGACTTGAACATTGTCAACGCCGTCGCCAAGAGCTTCCACCACGCCCACAGCCTCAAGGCCGAGAGGGGCCGGCATATCGGGCTTTATGAAATAGACGCCTTGGCGGATCATTATGTCGGCGAAATGGACCGAGATGGCTCTATGTGTCAGGCGAACTTCGCCGGGGCCGGGGTCGGGCAAGTCAACGTCTTCAAATTGCATAACCTCAGGGCCGCCATATTGTTGTATGCGGATTGCTTTTACCATGATGTTTTCTTTCGATTTTCTGGTTCATGTTGAATGATTAAGTCAGTTATGGCGGATGGCCCTTGGGCTGGCAAGGCGAAATGGGTTAAACTTAATTTGATGTTGTCTGTAGGGGAGCTTTCTTGAGCTTGACAGTTTTTAGGCGACAGCGTACATCCAAGCACCTTGCCCGTATAAACGGTTTGGCGGAGTAGCTCAGCTGGTTAGAGCAGCGGAATCATAATCCGCGTGTCGGGGGTTCGAGTCCCTCCTCCGCTACCAATTATTTCAATGAGTTAACTGGAATGGTGCGCAGCAAAAATTCTGTTGTGTGTAATTTCTGTGTAACTAAAGAGATGAAATCAGGCAGAAAACAAAACATTTGGGCTGGCAGACAATAGATATAGGCCAGATTGCAACCCGACCAATTTGCATAAACGTCAAAATAGCCCTTGCCAAATCGGAGCCGTCCACACATGACCCAAAGCGGACATTGTGCCGCTGCCCTGGCCTGTTAGAATTATCTATTCAGACTGATCGTTCTTCAGGTGCACGGATCAGAATTCCAATATCGCGATCAACGCGACAAGTGCTGCCGGAAACGTTACACGACACCAAAATTGTGTCTTTTGCGCCATTTCTTTCCGCCCGTTCTTATGCAGATAGTTTATCATCAGGGCTGCAAACAATGTTGAGAAGACCAGGACCGTGGCCCCTTGGACAAAAAAGTCCATCTGCGTCATATAGGAGATTCTCGGCACCAGTCCGGTTAGATAAAATCTGTACGCAATCAGCGTGATCATCGAGCTCGCGCCCATTGCCAGCTTGGGGCCGATTTCGCCGATGCCCATCCAGAATGCGATCCAGGACATGAGAACGATCAGGGCAAGGGTCGATACGACCTTAAGGCGATAATATTGCACATCCCTTTGAACCGCGACTTCATAGGTAATTGCCGGGCGTTTTCTGTCCTTTGAAAATTCGATTGCCGAGATATGCGCCAACCCTTTAGCGATGTGCCAGTCGGCAATTGTGAATTTTGGAGCCCGGGACGTCGTCTCATCGTCGATAACTAGCTTCACCTGATCAGGATTAAGTCCCACGATTACTAGTTGTATGCGCAAAAGCTGTTCGTCCTTGGGAAACCGGTGCAAGTCCAACGGCACATCAAATGTGCCCGTGTATCTTTGTACGTATATTACCTGGCCATTGCCCGTGACGACCACCTCTTCGGGGAGGCCTCGCTTAATCTGGCGTGCATTAAAAACGGCGAAGCGAGGGTGCCAGACTTTTTGCAAAGCAGCACGGCGCGGCTCATCCGCCCCATGTGCCAGGCGCTGGTCTTGCCAGCTGGCGCTGATCGACACATCGGCGGTGAAGGTCTGCTGCGCATCGTTGATATGGGTGATGTTAAGCACGTAGATGCCGACGCTTATCTTCGTAGGCTGCCCCTTGGGGTCGGGTCGGTCCGCCTCCAGCCAAACCGGAGAATTAGTCTGTGCCGTGGCAGATGTAGCAACCAGCGAAACCCCCAAACAGCTCATCCAGCCGATCACAACAAGCAAGGTAAGGTTGCACTGCCTTCTCAAAAACCACTGCATGATCTTTTAGCCCCCGGCTGCGTAGTCGCGATAACAACAACCAAACTAACTATAGCAGCGACTGAACCAAATCAAAAGATTTGAGACAACACTTCGATATAGCTAAACCGGTCTGAGCGGCCGGGAGACGAGGTATCGGCAGATTGTTTTGTACGCGCGCTGTTTTTGTGACGACGCCTATCGCCTCTCAAGTGGATTTATGACAGCCCAGCTGCGTTTCATCGAAACGATATGCCGGTCATTCCCAGCCGCGAGCTTCCTTCGC